>Ga0316207_10000554_pt1 | contig 57482 bp, 60 predicted proteins | sample 6weekpyrite_MG_FD_204943 | JGI IMG/M metagenome (GOLD analysis project Ga0316207, IMG submission 204943) | Microbial mat bacterial communities from mineral coupon in-situ incubated in ocean water Damariscotta River, Maine, United States -... | ecosystem: Environmental > Aquatic > Marine >...
GTGGGCGTAGTAGAAGCCCGCTGACAGCTCGAACAGGTACTTCCACTTGTGTAGGGCGTAGCTGATCTCGTCACCGTCAGGCGTGATCCACAGCTCGTCTACACCACGTCGGAGTTCTTCGAGTCGCTTATAATCTTCTTGTACTGTTCGGGGGTGATCCTTGCCCGGCGCCGGGTCGAGAATGTCGAGCAGGAGAGAGACCCCGATGTTTCCATCCGACGCAGGTACGACACCTGGGCAGGTGACAAAGCGAGCGCGAAACGCGCGCCTGATGCCGTCAAGATCGGGGCGGCTGTCGACTTTCGGGAAGTGCCGCTGGTACCACATGACGAGCGGTGCGATTCGGTGGATCTGTGTTTCATCAGGCTCTGCCGCGTCGGAGTTGAGCATCAACGACCACGAGTACAAGAGGCTCGAATCGAGAGGTACGGGGCTCAGGTCGCCCAGCGCTTGGTTGATGATGTGTGCGAAGTCCTGCAGCTTCTTGTCGGACATGGTTCCCGACATGGGCAACAGGTGAGGGTCCTTCTCCTTGACCCAATCCATGAAACGGCCGGTGCGCGCGGAGTAGAAGTCTTTGAGGCTGTGGCTTTCGTCGAGGATCACCAACGACGCATCGACAGCATGGAGCAGCTCCTCCCCGTCGAGCCCACTGTAGAGCGAGTACGGCACGAGGTAGAGCCCCGGTCGTCGCTGCTCAGCGAACTTGATGCGTTCCTTGGGCCCCTTGGCGTGAAGGTTGTGGACTTGGTAAGGGAGGTCGACTCGAGCGCGCCACCAAGGGATGTCGTTCTTGACGAGCTGACCGACGAGGTTGGGAGGACAGGACAGCATGATTCTGCGGTGCCCCTGGGCCTGGTAGGCTTCAGCGGCGCAGAGAAGCCCCACTCCGGTCTTGCCGTCTCCAAGACCCAAAGGAGCCGCCAAACGCCCGTCCGTCTGGATGAAGGTGAGCAGCGACTCGGCCTGCTGGGGCCAGAGTCTGAAGCCTTTGTCGAACCAATGCTTTCGCACGACGATTCGACTCACCTCTTCAGCCTCTTCGGGGCTGATTCGGAAGCTAAGCGGCATCTCGACGATGCGCTTGATGTCCTCCGCGTACGACGGACGGCGTTTGGCGACGAGGGGGCTCAAGTCAGGAGCGGGTGGCTTCGAAGACTTCGGTGGCGATCCCACGCAGGGTCCCGAGCAAGCTCTGCTCGTCGGGCGTCAGTTGAAGCGACACAAAGACTTTCTTGGTGCCAAGCCTCTCTTTGATGGCTTCAGCGTTCGAAGCGATCCAGTCGCGACGCTCGAAGGCGTCCTCCTGCCAGTAGTCGTTGCCCGTGGCTTCGTGGAACTCCTCTTGAAGCTCCCCGAAGACCTGAGCCAGAGGCACGGTCCCGCTGTTCGCCATGCGGCCGATGACCGGGACACAGCCGATGAACAAGAAGAGACCTTGGGGCTTGGGCCCCTTGCGCGCTGTCTTCTTGGCTGCTCGCTTGGTCGTCTTTTTGGTGGCCTTCGGCTCGGGCTCGGGCTCGGGCTCTTCTTCCTCGGGCTCCTCTTCTTCCTCGGGCTCTTCCTCTTCGGGCTCTTCCTCGGGCTCCTCTTCCTCTTCGGGCTCGTTCTCTTCGGGCTCAGCAGCCGGGTCGTCCGTAGCGGCGAGGACTTCTTCAGCCTCGTCCTGGCCGTCCCAGGTAAGGACGCCATCCTCGACGACAGCGTTGAAGTCTTCAGCGCGCTCGTCGCCGTTTCGCTTGTTGGCAACGTCGCAGACCTTGCAGGGATTGCCGGTGCGCTTGTTGATGCCCGTGCCACCGCAAGCGTTGCAGCTTGCGACTGCCCACGGGGCTACCACGGTGCCTTGCTCGGGCTCCGGCTTGGTCTCTTCCTTGCCGCTGGGGCGTCCGATAGGGGCCTTGGTGGTCGGCTTCGTAGAGGTCTTCTTCTTGGAGGCTTTGTTGGCCTTGGCAAAGGGGGCTGCCATGTCTTTCTGTTTCTTGGGTTGTGCAGTGACGCCAACGCGTCGCTTGCGGAATTTGCCGAGCATGTCACCCTCGGCGGTATCGGAGGTTTCGTTAGCTCGCATCTCTCGATACTCGCCAACGGTACGAAGGGCTTTCGTGCAGATTTGAGCGAAGGAACACCCGCCGTATTTGGTGCAAGCATCAGGGGCTTGCATAGCGGGTACCTTCGACCAGTCTTCTTCTTCAATGTCCGCGTCTCGAAGCGCAAGCATGTCCTTGGCCATGGCTTTGCGCGAGTTTGCGAACCTCGTGATCTCGAACTCTTGGACGTGACCAACAGAGTCTACAGCTCGCACCGGAACAGGCGAGGCTTTCTCGTTCCTGATGAACTGGTTGTGTCTGAAGATGAGACCTTCAGAAGCGATGCCAATGTCCAACGCTACGAGCCCGTAGCTCAAGAGCTGCTCGTTGCCCATGATCGACTGCGGCTTCTCCAGGTACTTAGTGCCTCCCGCTGTCTTGCAGTCTTGAATCCGCCACACTCGGCCCTCGTCGTCGAGGTCCATGATGTCGGGCACCAGCACCTGACGCACGCCAGGAATAAGCTCCATGAAGCGCTTTTCTTCGATGAGCTGCTTGCCGGGCTGGCGTACCAGCACGCCTTTTTCTACAGACTGGTCGAAGAGGAACTTGATGCGCTCCATCTCCTCGACGCCCATGACGTGCTTCTGTCCGTGCTCGTCCACGACGTTCCAGCCGGAAGGGTACAGGTCCGCTTCGTTCTCCGGCGTTGACTTGAGGTACCGCTCCACGACTCCGTGCAGGACGGTGCCGAAGGCTTGGCTGCGCGTAGTCTTGCGCTTGAGCTTGTGGACACGCTGGAACCACCAAGCTCGTTGGCAGTCCTGCCACTGGCCGAACTGTGTCGGTGACAGATAGAGGTCTTTCTTAGCCAAGGTATTCCTTCAGGTAGTCGACGTTGGTCTTGGGGCAGTAGCGCATCAGGTGTTCGAAGGTCTCTTTGTCGACCGCTACGTTGAGGTCAGGGTCGTTCTTGCAGACCCGATACAGCGAGCCCAGGTCAATGCGAACGCCTGAGATGTTTCGTGCGGTTCCCTGGTTCAACCGAATCGCACGTCCGCTCTGATACAAGACGCCTGCCTTGTCGAGAGTGTCGAACATGAGCTGGTCGGGGGCCACCCCTCGGGGGAAGCCGAAGATAGCTTCAGGCAGCTTCTTGATGATCGTGGAGCGCATGATCTGCAGCTGACCCTTGCAAATACCTACGTGCGTCTTGTTCTTCGTGATCGCATGGTCTCGAACGCGCTGCAGCAAGAACTCGATGACCGAGCGTGCTGTCGTCGAGCGAATGGCCGCGCGGCGCACCGGATCGTTGCTTGTCTCCAGGCCGTCCACCATGAAACGCGAGTGGCTGGGGATCTGGCTGAAGTCCGCTTGCTCCCTCAACCAGAACAGGTGCTCAGTCGCCTTCTGCAGGATGGTGGGGCGGTGCCCTCCGCATGCCTCGGACAGGAGCATGACCGCTTGCTTAGCTCTCGGGCCTACGTCGACCATGATGAGCCGCTCGGCCAACGCCTCGGTGTCATCCACGCTCAGGTCTTCGTTGCCGAACAGCGACTCGGCGATGGTGCCCTTGTTTGAGCAGAAGATGAAGCGGGGATAGACCTCGACGCGGTAGGCGTCCACTCCCTTGCGCTCCATCTTCATCCAGCCGCCTACGACCTTCTCGCGGAAGAAGGCATCGAAGCGCTTGACGTTGTCAGCTCGCGCGGGGAGGCGCTCGTCGTAGAACCAGACTGGGCAGCTCTGAATCTCGGCGTTGAAGTTTGAGACACCGATGTCCTGGCAGGGCCCCTTCTTGGTCCACATGTTCGCCACCGCATGCGCGATGAGGGACTTGCCTGAGTGGGCTTGGTGCTGCAGGAGCAAACCGGCGATCGGGCGGTCGGCGTAGCTGCAGAACATGAGCCACTTGAAAGCGGCGTCGCTCTCGTCCTCGAACAGTGCTTCCAACCACTGGTGTACTTCGTCGTGGAACACCGCTGGGATGTCCGTGCGAATCCGGTGGATCGGCAGGCTGAGAGTGAAGCCGCTCTCCTCATCGTAGAACAGTCCGCTCGCTCGCGCGGCTGAGTAGTGGATGCTGTCGATGTGTCCCGCCGCTCCCAGGCTGTGGAAGTGCTTGGGCTCGACGGCAGGCACGTACTCGCCTCGGCTCTCGATGTAGACCCCGTAGTTCTCGGCGACCTCGGCAAGCTCGGCCGTCTCCGCGACTCGCGTAACGCACCGGGACCAGTGGCTTTTGTGGGGGTAGTATTCGCCGTTGGGCAGCAGGAAGTAGCAGTCGTTGGGCGCTCGGCCCACGACAGCCGTTGAAGCCAGGTGTGCCGTCAGGTCGTCGTCGTCCATGTCCCGAGTGATCTCGGGGTTGTTCCGACGGTAGCTGTCGAACAGTGAGTCCTGGCGCTCTTCGATCTCGCCCTTCGTGACCGCGTACTGGGCCTTGGCTTTCTTGCGGGTGCGCTCGATCGCGTCGCGGCGCTCCACGGTGCGCGCCCAGAGGCGCTCGATCATGTTCCAGGCCCTGAGCTTCCAGTCGGGGGTGTCCCGGTCGGGCTCCAGCTGGTCCGTGATCGGCAGGATCAGCCCCAGGGCGTGCTCGGCCTCCGCATCGGGCACCTTCTCGGCAGCCCCGCAAATCGCTCCGATGAGCGACATAAGGGCGGTGTCCCGGGTGCCGGCCGCGGGGGCCTTGTGCCGGAGGATCTGGGCTCGGGTGCTCTGCCCGGCGTTCTCCAGGAGGGCCTCCCCGACGGGGGTCAGGGGGCGGGCTCTCTCGCCGCTCCAGACGAGCCCCAGGGCCGTTTCGTCGTCCGGGGCGTCTCCGAGGTCCAAAGCGGCCGCAGGTCCAGCGAGGCCCGCAGCTAGGGAGCGAGCGAGGCCCGCAGCCTTCTTTGACTTGGACTCGTCGTGCTTGTCCCTGAGCCACCTAGGGTTGATCCGGGGGAGCGCGGCCCCGATCAGCTGGTTGTGGCTCTCGGCGTGGTCGAGGAACGAGAACCACGCTTGGTCTCCGAGCTGAGCTCCGTCGCGCTGGGCATTGGGGGCCCGGAAGAACCGGGTCCAGTCCAGGCACCCCAGGTCGATGGGGATGCCGCAGTTGTCGATCAGGTAGTCGACCAGGCCGGAGAGGGCTTGCTCCCCGTCGTCCACAGGCAGGGGCTCGTCCAGCTCCCAGATGTGTCGGACGCCAGCGCGGGTGGTGTAGCTGTAGCGCGGGGTCAGGTTGTGTTCCGCCAGGATTCCCAGCTGGCGGTTGAGTTCGCCGCGTGCCTGCTTGGCTGCCTTCCAGGGAGTGTGCTTAGGGTTGTCGTACTCGACGACCATCAAGCCCATCATCGCTTCGAAGTCGTGCTTGCGCCAATCGCTCAGGCCCCACCCGCGCTTGTTCTTGTGGGGGCCCTCGATGTACTTCGCGACGGGCTGCTTGAGGATGCGAGCGTAGAGTCGCTCTACACCGTTCTGCAGGTAGTACGTCGCGAAGTGCGCGTCGCAGTCCCACTCTCCGAACAAAACCTCTTCGATGGTGAACCCTTGTTGCTCCCGAGCAACATCGGCGTTCGGCACCGAGTACGTCTTGATGTGGGGAATGACCGGAAGGTAGTCCATCGTTTCACAAGGCAAGGAAAGTGGAGGCCGACACCCCTGCCGGCCTCCTAGTGCGCTAGGCGCACTCCCTTACCCTCACTGCAGCGCAGCGAGAGATCACTTGCTCTGTCGCACCTCCGAGGAAGTGGCCAAGGCGATCAGAGTCAGGAGGTTCGGTTCTCGAAGCATGGGTGAGGGTAAGGGTTGTCGGTTAGCGAGGGGACCGTTCGATGGCCGCGCCTGCGACCCGGATGATCGACAGTACCCCAAGCGAGGTACCGGCTGCAAGCAAGGACCACGTCAGAGATCCCGTCGAAGCGAGAGCCGTAGCGGTCGAGAGGAAGAGGATGGGGTTCACAGGATGGAGTCTCCGGGTCGGTGGGCGGGAAGCACCCGAATTTCACGAACGGTCAACACGGGAAGATCGACGTCTGTCGTGTCGTCGGCTTCCGCATCTACGGGATCGGATCCGAACAAGAAGAGGCGCATGTTCTCTTCATTGAACTCATCGAACGTCAGGGAGTACACCAGCTTTCGAGGGACTGCAGCTACAGGCAAGATGCCTGACCGTTCGCGCAACGCAAGCGCAGGCGCTCCGTAGAGCGCGAGCGATGCCATGCCTGCAGCGGCGGCTTGGAGGAAGGATCGTCGTTTCAAATCTCTCCCCCTCCCACTTCAACGTCCGACTCACCGGGACCGGAGAACAGGCTGACGTTCGTTGAGCCGAACGGGTGGCATGACTCCGTGGCCCACTTGGAGGGCACAACGAGCTTGTGGGGCTCGACGTCGGTTTCGAGAGTGCTAGCCCCCGAGACCTCCACAACAGCACGGTTGGTCTGCACGTCGATCGTGTTGTCGAAGATGCGGGCCTCGTTGATGGCGTACTCTTCGCTGACCCACCTCACCGGAGGGTACGCCAGCCAGTGCTTGGCGTCCGGGTTCTTCCAAGCGGAGTTGGCGGCGCTTGCGTCCGGGCCGCTGAACAGTCCCTCATCTTTCTTGAAGTCGTAGACGTCGTATTCCAGGACCACTGCCCAGTTGAGCTTGTTCTCTTGGCTCACGGCGTTCCAGCCCGGCTCGGGAAGGATCGCGATGCCTCCGCTGTAGCTATTCGTGATCTCGTTCCCTTTGACCTCAATCCGACCGTCGCGTGAGGCTCCGTAGAACGTGATCGCCGACCCGTTACCGTTGGGGGTGTCGAGGCCGATTCGGCTGATCTTGTTGTGTGCCACGCGCAATTTGTCGTGCTTGTAAGACGTCTCAGGCATCTCGTTTTGGGTTCCGCGTCGTGCGAACTGGAACGCCGTGCGGCCACAGTCACGAACAGTGTTCCGCTCAACACTCGCGCCTGGGCAGTGATGCGCGTAGATCGCATGCTCGCGGAAGTTGAAGAACTCACAGTGCGAGACCACCATCGGCGTTCGGTAGCTATGAATACCCCACATGCAAATACCTGAGGCGTCCCCGACGATAGTGCATCGCTTCAAACTCAAGACCATGTCCTTGACCAAGATACACGCCTTGGCGTCATTCGGTCGGTGCAGGTAGATCCCTTCGAAGTGAAAGGCATGTATCGACGCTTCCGCGATCGGACCCTCACCGTAGAACCCGAGGATAGAGGGAGCCAGGTTTTCATCCTTGTCATAACGGAACGTCACACGCTCGAACATCAACAGCGCGCCGCAGTAGTTCTTGCCGTTCTTGGAGAACATCAGACCGGACACGTCGATCGAGTCGTAGTGGTCTCCTGGCTGAAGCTCGACCACTAGGCGGTTGTACTTGACGTCTGCCGACATGGCCTCACGTACCTTGGCATCCAGGTCGCTCGGCGACTCGTCGGCACTCCAAGCCACAGAAAGCTCGGACCACTCGAACGGAGGGGGCACCTCGGGCACCTCGGGCACTTCGGGCACTTCGGGCACTTCGGGCACTTCGGGCACTTCGGGCACTTCGGGCACTTCGGGCACTTCGGGCACGGGCTTCAATGCCTCGAAGTATGCTTCTCGAAGCGCGATGCGTGCGTTGCCTGCCTCAATTAGCTTGGCGGCAAGTGCGAGGTCGAGGTCGGCAAGACGCTGCGCGTCTTCGTGGCTGATTTCGTACTTCATGGTCAGTCGATGTCTTGGTTGATTTGGTGTCGTTCTACGCACACTAGGCTGTCGTCGCACACGCCTTCGGAGTCCGCCACGGTCAAGCGATCGTCAGTACCGTAGGGGAGGAAGTCGCAGCGTAGATCGTGTTCCTTGCCTACAGCCAAGCCTCTAGCTATCGCCAGGTATCGAGAGGAGTAGACGCCGGCAAGGTGGGTCGTGTCAAGTCCCCTGTAGAGGAACACAAGGAAGACGAACTTGCTCACTGCTTTGCCCTCATCAATTCAACCATGCGGCGAAGCCAGGGGATTAGATCGGCGGCGTAGTTGGGAGCCTTCTCTTCGATGATGTCGGCTCCTGCGGAAAGGAGGTCGTCAAGCATCGGGTAGCGTGCCCCCACCAGTCGAAAGAACTCGTCGAACCTCTCCTTCTCCGTCGCGTTGTCGGCCAGCTCTTGGAGTTGGTCGGACGCCTTGCCCTTCAGGAACGGCGACAGGGTTTTCATCCGAGGAGTGTCGAGCGCGTGGGTCGTCTGCAACGGGAAGAAGCGCAGACCCATCGGGTCGGGGTCGTTGAGCTTCGGCGGGCGCGGGCCCTCGAAGAGAGCGACACGCTGGATGCCTGCCTCTTCTGCCTCCTTGAGCAGGGCGGTCAGCACTTCCTCGAGCGTCCCGTCGTCCTGCGCCTTCTGCATGAGCTCAAGCGCCCTGGGGTCGACCATGCCGGCACCTGCACCGGGAGGATGAATGCCTGTCTCGTAGAGATCGAGGGGCATCGCGTAGCCGGGGAAGCGCTCGTCGAGCCAAAGGCGCATGGCCTTCCAAGTGCGTGACATCGCCTCGATGTCTTTGACGGCTGCTTGGCGGAAAGCCTTGGGGTCGTACCCCTTGCTTGTGTCGTCGTAAAGCGCCTTCAGATGCTCGCCGTGCCCGACGTAGCCCCCGAGAGCATATCGGATGCCTTTGGGGTCGGTGACATCGGCGAGTTGTTGAGCTGCGATGCTTTTGGTGTAGTCGGCGTCGCTGGTGGTCTGCCCTCCGATGACGACTTCCTTCTGACCGTTGGCGACGAGAGCTTGGGCGACGCGGCCCATGCGTGCGGCGAGGTTACGCTTGACCTTGTTGAAGTCGGCCCTCGCGCTGTCGGACCAGTCTGCCCAGTCATAGTCCCAAGGGAAGGCCGTAGGGTTGCCTCCCGTTTTGATCCTGGTGCGATCGAACAACGCGCGTTGCTCCTCCCAGTCCGCAGGTGCCGTGTTCCAGGGCAGCTCGTTGTGGATCTCGACGATGTCGCAGACGACGATGAATGCACCTTGGGCTGCGACCTCTTCGCAGTCTTCCAAGTGGTAAGGAACCCAGGCCCTTCCAGGCAACATGCCGCGCTCATGTTCGGGGTCTTCGCTCATCTCCACCCTTCGCATCATCGGCAGCGTCCAGTTCAGGTAGCGGCAGCCGGTGAACTGAGCGTAGAAGTGGTTGATCTCCTCGTCTCGATCAAACTCCAACACGGGCTGAACCTCCGGGGCGATTCCCGGGCGAGGGCGAAAGGCTACGACCGTGTGACCTTCGGGGATGAACCAGGCCATCGCTTCCGTGTTGTCGATGCTTCCTCCTGACAAGAAGCGCGTGTCGTAGTCCTTGGGCAGTATCACGGCAACTCCTCGTACATCGACCTCCATCGGTGCCCCTGCGTGGTTGCCGAAGCTGTAGTAGCAGGCTTCCTCGGTCGGGTCGACCTTGCGAGGCGGCTGCTCGGGGCGGTAGTTGTTCCAGTCGTACGCGAGGGGGCCGCTCGATGCGTCGAGCAGGTTGTTCGTCAGCGCGTAGGTGTCCTCTTGGAGGCGCGGGGGGTTGATCCAGATTTCCATGGTTATTTGATGCCTGCGGCTCTGTAGTCGATGCCTTCGGGGTTGAGGGTAAGGGGTGATGTTTCGCGAATGTAGACGGGTCGGGGGAGAGGGGGAGGTGCCTGCTCTTGTTGTTCCTTGAGTCGACGGATCTCCTCCCGCAACTCGAGGATCTCTCGTCGATCTTTACGTGCTTGGTTTTCCTGAAGTACGAGGCTGAAGAGCGCAAAGCAAACAGCGCCGATGGCGAGTTTGTGGTGGGGCTTCAAGACGCACCCCCCTCATCGTCCAGAGTCGCCGAAATACGCACGGAGCGGACCCCCGTCGGAGACGGCGACTGCCGCGCCGAGGTGTAGGCGATAGTCCCGCATCGAACGCACCTCCAACCCGCCCAGACGTAGTTCGGGGATGCCTCGGGCTCGATCAGCTCCTGGGGCACTTCTACTCGCACCCATTTCGGCCAGCACCACACCTCTCGAAGGTGGGCCCAAAACTTCGGCTTCTTCGGTAAACGCATGGCTAGGACGTTCCCCCCTCGCCCTGCGCCCCGGAGGGGGCGGTGGGCTCAGCCCTTTCCACCGGCCTCGGGTCTTTCTGCCAGCGCTGCGATCGGATGGCCCTGCCGTACCAGGGCCTAAGCGCCATGAAGCCAATAGGCCCGACATAGAGCGCACAGAACCTCCTTGCGCTGGCATCCGTGCGGAAGCACGAACGCTCCCGGGGGATCCAGTTCACTTCGAAAGCCAGGCACCACCACAGCAGGAAAAAACAGACGTCGTCCCTGGAGAGGTACACCTCGACCAACGGACCTAGCTTGATGGCAGGCTCGTCCCACCGACGATAGACGTTCTTCTCGAACCGAGTGAGTTCCTTCGGGTTGTTCACTGGCCCGCCTCCCCGCCCTCAGCCCCCGCAGGGGCGGAGGCCCTCTCAGCAAGCGCCCGTCTGATCGCCACGGCCTTTGCCTGCGCCAGCGTAGACGCTTCCTCGCTCGTGACGTGATAAGGCCCGTAGAGCGTTTCCACGTCCTTATTGCTTTCCCAGACGCTCATGTAGGCGCCGTGTCCTCGCATCGAGTAGGCGCCCCAGCTCACGCGCCCGGTGTCCCGGTCCTCCCAGCGCGAGACCTTGATGTCCCAACTACTCGGCATCTTCCACCTCCCCGCTCTCAGCGCCCGCAGGGGGCGGGGGGAGGGGCCGGACGTACAGGCCGCGCGCGCTAGTGATCGCATTCCCCCACTTGTCTGACCAAGCATCGATGCGGTCGTCCCAAAACACGATGGACATTCCGGGGAACCGGTCGTCAATCAAAGAACAGAGCCAACGGTTCCCGTCCCTCGGCGCCGTCTCGATCGGCTGCCAGCCGCCGGGCTCTGTCAATCGAACCGCATAGCCTTCCTCGCGTACTGCCGCCCACGCCCACGCCTGGACCTCATGAAAATCATCGCTGTGCGCCTCTACACTATCACACTGCCTGGCGCGCTCGCCATCCGCGCTGATCCGACCCCCGCAGCCACAAAGCCCGGGTGCGCCGTCTCCGTAGAGGCCATCGCTGGAGAGGAACGCGGAGTCGCCGCAGGTGTCGCATTGCATGTCCCCCCACGCGCCCTTGGGGATCGCGTGGTGTAGGTAGGCGACCGTCAGGGCCAGGCGCTTGCGGTCGTCCTCCAGCTCGGCCACGCGGTCCCGGAGGCGCTGCACCTCAGCGAGTGCGGCCCTGGCCTTGCTCTCGCCAGCCCGCCACGGCACTAGCTTCGCGACCTCTCCCCAGCGGTCGAGCACGGTCAGCGCCTCGCGCTTCCAGCGCTGCAAGTCGGCCATCTCAAACGCCGCCGCCTTGCGCTTCTTAATCACCGCCTCGGCGCTCTCCAGCTCCTCGAACGTGCCGTCTGCCTTGTAGAAGCGCAGAGCCTCGGCCTCCAATTCGTAGCGCCGAGCGTGGTCGCGCTCCCATTCGCAGTAGACGCACCACTCGGACGGCTCAGCGTTAGGGACGCTCTCGTCGAAGGTCTCCTCATGGAAGCGCTTGGCGTGGCCGCACTCCATCTTCTCGCCCAGCTCGGCAACGCGGGCGCGCAGCTCCCGAACCAAGCGCTCGATGCCGTGCGGTGCGTAGGTAACGTCGTCCAACGTGACCCACTGGCTTTCCCTCTCGGTCGCCCGGAGGTTGTGGACATGCCCAAGCACCTCGGACTTGCCCTCGAACCCAGCAAGGGCATCCAGTAGCGCCTGCCAACGATCCTTCGATTCCTCCGGTGGTGTTTCCAGCTCGGCCACGCGGGCCTCGGCGGCTTCGGCGCGGGCGGTTGCGGCCCCCAGAGCCTCAAGCGATGCAGAGGTCGCGGCCTTGCGGCCTCGATTTACCAACTCCAACTTGTCCCGCTCCGCGATCACGGCCTCCAGGCGGGCCTCGGCGGCTTCCAAGTCGTCGAAGATCACCGTCAGCTCGTCGGTCTCACCGTTGATCCACTCGGGTGTGTTCCCCTTGTAGCGGTCTCGGATTGCCTTGGTGCTGCGGCGGCTAATCGCAAACGAAAGCTTAGTCCAGAGCGCTTGGCGGCGCTCAAACTCGGCCTCGGCGGCTTTCAGCTCCGCGAGCGTATCGCCGTCCTCCTGGAGCTCTCGCGAGCGCTTAGAGTTCACACGACCCCAGCCCGCTTCTGCCTCGTCCCGCTCCGCAATCAAAGTCTCCAGGCGGGCGGCCAACGCAGGGGCGGCCTTCGCTTGAACATCTGCGTGTGCGTCGCGCCCGTTGGCGATCAGTTGCTCGTCGGTCAGTTGGTCACTCATTGCTCTTCACCTCTCTGGTACTCGTAGCCTTCAGGGACGCAGGCGAGGAGCCCGCGATATTCGATCCATTCGTACTCGGGGATGAAGAACCACTGGCCGCCCCACTCCCCGAGCCACTCAACACGGCCACCAACCCGACGACTGCCAAGCCGGGAAGGGTCGCGCTGGGCGATAGGCCCCTTGATCGAGTCCGGCTCCAGCGTGGAGACCCAGACTTGATCGGGAGTGATAGACCTTTGAGTGTTGCCGGGGGGAAAGGCGACAGCGACACACACAACGAGCACCACGCACCCGAGGAACAAGGCAGGGCCGGTCTTATTGTGGTCAGTCATTGTTGTTCTCCAAGCCAGCAGCCTCCTCGATCTCGTCGGCCATGCGGCGAAGCCTGTTGGCAACAGTCTGCGCTCCCACGGCTTTTGCCTCCGCTTCGGTCAAGTCGTCGACCGGGCCGATTACGTGCAGGTCCATAGGGACGACCCAGGCGCTGAGGATCCATGGGCAAGGGTCCATGTGGACATGTCGATTGCCAACGGAGACCTTCCAGCTGCTGCCTTCGATTTCCCACCAAGTCGGCGTCCTTTCTTGGCCCCGCCTGTAAGAGGTTGCGTCTTTCCAGGAGTCAGACATTGATGCCCTCCCGGCCTTCGCTGGCCTCCCGAATGATCCGCATAAGGTCCGCGGAAAGCGCGGGCCGCTCCTCTGCGCAGTCCTCGGCATAGGCGCGAAGCGCCGGGATCGCGTGCCTGTCGTGCGTCAGGTCGAGCACGAAGTATCCGCACCCGTCATGCTTGCCGCCGGGGGCGTCCGAGCCATCGACTCGTTGCACCCTAAATTTGGCGATCAGTCCTCGTTGGTCAGGCATCAGTTTCCCCCTGGCCTTCGCTGGCCTCCTGGGGCTGGGGCTTGATGCCTTGGGCCAACTCCCGAATCGACAGCAAGGATCGCTCCATCGACTGCGCGACGGTTTCTCCCGGGCGAGGGTTGGCCGCGTGCTCGGCAGCATAACGAATCTCGAACAGGCGCTTCCGCAGCCGCTCCAGCTCGGCCCTCAACTCCGTCGCGTGCGTGAGGTTCGCGTCCCGCGACTTGGTAAGCCCCTGGAGCCCCTCGCGGATCTCCCGAAGGATGCTCGGCCGGACTTCCTCATCGGGAACCTTAGTCGGCACGAACCCAGCGCAGCATCGGGACGCTTCGTGACGCCATTGCGCCAGCTCGGTCTCTGATTGATTCAGTTCCTCGCAGAGCCCGTCAACTGCGGCATTCAGGTCAGCCGCCTCCGCTTGAGCCTCCGCTTGAGCCTCCAGCATGTCGCTGACTTCGGTGGATGTCAGCCTAAGTTCGGCCTCCTGGGCCTCGCGCTCGGCGAAGCGCTCCTCAACCTCCAAACGCATCGCGGCCAAGGCTGTATCGACTGCGCTTGAAGGGTTGTCAGAGTCAGGCGGGAAGGCTGCAGCGATCGCCGCCTTTGCACTTTCGAGAACTTGTATTCCCAGCCTTAAAGAAGGCTTCCATCCCTTCTCCTCGGCGCGGTCGGCGCTCCCCTGGGCTTTCGTTTGATCTCCCATGACTAGCACCCTCCTTGCAGGTGAGGGAAGCGCTCGTAGTAGCGCTTCAAGTAGCGGGCGCTGTTGCCGAAAGCCTGGTGCATGGTGACGCGGGAGAGCCTGGCTGCCAGCCAGCGGTTCAAGATGTCTTCGAGGACGGACCAATTGTCGTAGCCCACCTTGCCCCGGGTGTTATCGTAGAACATGTAAGCCCGCACCACCGCGCGGTACATGCGAAGCTCCCACTCGTCGTCGCTCCACTCAGGAGCCGGGACGGGGTACAGGTCAATGAGGGCGTCGAGGATCTCGACCTCGCCTTCCAGGTAGTCGGGTTGGTCACTCACCGCAACTCTCCTTTGGTTCTCTTCTCCTCTGAGTTCAATCGGATGGCTGAGCCCGCGAACGCTTCGCCGTCTTGGCGCTGGTATCCGACCTCTCCGTTTGAAAAAACAACCAGGCGGATAACGAGTCCTTCGTACTCAAGGTGCCCCCCACAGTGGGGGCAAGGGTCTTGAGAATACGTCCTGTCGATCATTTGTCCTGTCAGCCAGTTCGATCTCACGTAGCCTGCGAACCCGCAGCGATTGCAAGGGCAGGTAGTTTGGAATGCTCCCACCTTCTTGATCGTCAGAGGCTTTTCCTTCGGCCACAGCCCGCCAAAGATTCGGTTCCAAAGTCCCATGACTAGCGAGCCTCCGACTTCTTGATCTCGACGAACGCCTTGACGCTCACGCGACCTTTGACGATCAGCTCTTCCGGCGGGTTGGTCGCCTTGTAGAGACCCTTGGCTTCCGCCTGGATGCGACTGCCGCGCGCGGCGCGTTGAGCGCGGGAGCGCTTGTTGTGCGTGCTCACCAGCTCTTCAAGGATCGTCTGATCGTCGCCGTATACCTGCGACGCCAGCGCGCTCACCGCATCGGCCAACAAAGCCCAAGGGTCCGCGCTCGTTTCCTGTTTGCGCGTGTGGTCCTTGCCTACCTTCATCTCTCCTACCACTCGGAGAGTCGTATCGAACTCATAGTCCCCCGGGAGGATGAGTCCGCGCGCTGCCTTGCGCTTCGCTTCGCTGTACGTTTTGGGGAGGGCGAGGACGGTAACGGCCTCGGTCCTGGTCATGCTCGACATGGTTCAGTGGGGTAAGGGTCTCCCTGGATCGCTCCAGGTGGGTGCTAGAAGCCTAGGCGCTTCTAGGGTTGGGTGTCAAGGGGTGTCTCCTACCAGAGACCGGTACCCCAGCCAATCACGCCAGCCGTGCAACCGGCCACTGTTAGAACGGCGGCGATGCAGACAAAGCGAAGAGTGAACTTCCACATGGCTTCAATTTGCTTCGTGGAGCGCTTTACGGCGTCCTTGGTCACCTGGGTCTTCAACTCTTCCGGCAGCTCGGAGAACTTGAGGCGAGGAAGGTCGATCGGGATTTCGGGATCTTGAGGTTGGGTCATCGTTACAGCAGGCAGAGGGTCAGGAACACGTAGCCTAGGACGAGAAGGCCCCCTAGGCGTAGGCCGTTGGCGACGGTTTGGGCGGGTGTCATCGGTTCGCCTTCTGGAAGCGCTCAATGGCTTCCTCTTTGAGCGTGTCTCGGAAGCGTTCGACGAGTCCGGCAGGGCTGGACACTAAGTCAATGCCCCACCACTCGCAAACACGCTGCATGTTCGCATCGTCCTGGGGCTCGATGTCCAGCTCGGCCGTGATGTTCTCGACCTCGTAGTTCTTGCCCTCCTCGCCCCAGTCTTCATCGAAGACGTCGGCGGTGAAGTGGAGGCCGTCGCGGTGCCATTCAACTTGCATTGGTGCTCTCCTTCAGCTCTTCGGCTAGGTCTTTGAGGAAGTCGCCGTGTAACACGTACTCGCGCACTTCGTCGTCGGGCGTTCCGTCAAGCATGGCCTCGAATGCGTTGTATGGGGACAGCATTGCGATTCTAGTCCGTCGTTTGGCTTCGATCGCGTCTTCTTCGATAGCGCAGATACTGTGGTACACGGCGCAGGCCATATCAGAGCCAGGGATGCGCTCGGACGTGCCATCGGCAAAGCGATACTCTGCCGGGCCTCTAGACGGGCGTGTGATGGCCACTAGCTGGCGGGTGGTGCCGTCTGGGTGCCTAAACTCGAATGTCTGCCCTTCGGGCATCCTTGCGTATAGGGTGCCCATGACTTAGCCCTCCGAGGCTTCGGTGATTTGCTTGCCGTACTTGGCCGCGAGTCTCTCGGCCATCTCGGTACGATTGCGGATCATGGTGGGCATGTGAACACCTAGGCCGATGGTGGTGCCTTCCTTGTCGAGGTAGATCGCGCAACCGGAGGAATACACCTGGACCTCGCCGTCTTCCTTGGCCTTCTCGTAGATCACGACGTGGTTGTCTAAGGAGCCCAGCGCGAACGCGTGTACGAAACCGTAGTCGACGGTCGAGTTACTCAGCAAGCCCTTGACGTGGTTTGAGTTCAAGCCTCGGCGCGTGGTAGGTAGCTCGGCCTCGGTGACGATCCAGACAATCTCACCCTCCAGAACCTTATACGGCTCCATAGTAAGCTCCGGGCTTGCGGTTGCTGGGGTCGTGCTCGGTGACGTACATGCGTTGGAGCGAGCCGTTCTCTACCCCGTTGTCTAGGATGCGCGTTAGGTGTCGGATATCCGAAAGCCTGCGGTTCAGGTCGGCGCGGTGGAAGAGCTCCCCCTTCCTGACCTTGAACCAGTCGTCAACCTCGAGCTGCTCGGAGATTAGGCCCTTTAAGTGTTCGGGGGTTTTGGGATGTGCTTGGTTCATTTGGCGTTGGGGTCTTTGGTGGTGACGGTGAGGGTGAATGGTGAGTCAATCTCGATTCGCTCTCCTCTATAACGCGCGACGTAATCAGGGGCCTCGTTGGCCACGGTTTGAACGATCTTCCGGGCTGCGTCCGTGGCTTCGGCGTTGTCGTCCGCAGCGATCTTGTAGTGGTCGATCACCCTGCCGTCGGACATTAGCGTCTTACCGTTCGAGTGCTCTATCGTGATCCAGTAGTCAGGCACGGGTGATTCTCCTGCGTTTGCGAGCGTTCGAGCCCGCGCGGTTCTTGAGGGGTACCAAGCGCCCGCCTAGGCGCTTGCGTCGTTTGGGCGTGCGTGGCGTCATCGAGGCCCGAAAGAGCACCACTAGGCGTGCTTCTAGACCTGTCACGTCTATAGGCACAAGAATCGGGGCGAGCGGCTCTCGGTCGATTACCGGAAGGTCTCTAACCTCCCCCGGTATTTTCGTCTGAGCTCGGACCCTCACAACGCGAGTCCTAGGGCCTTGAGTGCCCAAGCTGCTCCGAAGCCGAAGCACGCCCCTGCGGCGAAGGCTAGGACCGACATACGGATAAGGGATCGAGTTAGGGCGGCGTCGGCGTCTTTGAGTTCTTCGGCTACGGGTGCCCACTCGATCAGAGGGTCGGGGTCGGGTCCTACGGGTTTCATCGTGTCACCAGTCAAAGGTGGGGAACGCGGGGCAGACGTCCGCGTCCGCGTCGAAGTCAACCCACCGAAAGCCTTGAGCGTGTGCCTCTTTGATGATCGCGGCGACGGGTCCGGGCAGCTTGTCTAGACACTTCTCGGTGCCGTCGAAAGCTCCGACGAGTACGCGCCCCCCGTAATCGTGGGGCTTGTAGGCCGGCCCTAGCGTGGTCTGTAGTGCTTCGCACGTCCCCAAACCAGGCCAGTGCGCCGTTGATAGCGCGAGGGTGCGCTCGGTCCAGGGCCCTAGGTCGATGTCGGGCGCTTCGGATTGCTCGGTGTCCATGCTTGGAGGGTAAGGGTAAGGGGTTCCAGGGTGCGACCCCGGGAGGGCTCGTCAGGCACGGGGCGACCGTGCGACCGAGGGGGCGACGCTTGTTGTGCCCCCTCGGTTTCGCCGGGCGAGTGCGTACTCTCGCCTAGCTGCCGGGGTCTCCTAGGTCCCGGCGATTTACCTCCCGCGTCCCCACGGGAGGCTCCCACCGAACGCGGCCCTAGAGCCGCCCTCGATATCGTGTTTCTAGTTGTCCCAGGCTTCCAGCTCGCAGTGGTCGACCCAAGCCTCGGCGGCCTTCGCGGCCCTAGCCAGCGCTTCGCGCAGACCGTCCACCTTGGATAGCGCTTGTTGCTTGCCGTAGGCGGCGCACTCCTTACGTAAGTCGGCGCCTAGCTCCTGGCCTTCGGGCGTGTCGTTGAGCCAGTGGCACAACCCATCAACGGCTACGTTGATAAAGCGCTCTTCGGCGTCGGTGAAGTGGTCGAAGTCCGAGCCATACTGGGATGCCCACTGCCCCTTTTCCTTTTGATACTCGGGCCTGACGTGGTGTCGCCCTGACGGATCAATGCGTCGGTAGGTTTCCAGCTCCACGTCGCCGGAGCGCTTCGGTAGCGTCGCTTCGATCTGGATATTGACCTCGGGATAGGGCCACGCCTCGCGGAAGCGTGCGCCGTTGTTGGGGGCGTTGGGGTCGGCTAGGCGCTTGTCGGGGTCGAACACCTCGGACATGCCCGGATGTAGCGTGAACTCGACCGTGCCTTTTGTTTGGGTCGTGGATTGGACGTAGGCCCGGATGGTCGTGCCTTGCTCGTCGCGCGAGGTGTCGGTGAGGGTCCAGGAGGATTGATCGGTCATCGGATCGGTAGGGATGGAGTGTGAGGGTGGAGGGTAAGGGCTAGGCTTTGAGAGACACTTCGACTTGAGAGAAGAACGGGCTCGGGTCGAACGGTCCCCCGAAGCGTTCCTGGAACTCGCGGGCGAACTTGGCATCGGTCAAGCACTGGAGCACTTCGGCCGGGTCGATGCCGTGCTTGAGTGCTTCCAGTGCTCCCTTGTTGTGTGCGCTGGCTTCCTCGTTAGCATCGTTCGGGTTGAAGTAGACCGTGCGCTCGGTGGGGTCTGCGTCGTCGCAGTGCGCCAAGGACCGCGAGTGCGCCAAGTCGTGGAAGAACCAAACCGCGTTGGTTGTTTCTACGTGTAGCTCCAGGGTCTCGGGGATCTGGACCCTGCCTGGCGCGTCGTCCACGTCTTCGAAGATCGCGAGTAAGGCAATCAGCCCGTCAGCGCTGGAGAACTCCCATTCGTCGCCCCGGTCTAGGTGCTGGACTTCCTCGGCTAGGTACCTTGCGGTATGGGTCCTTCTCAGATCCTCGGACCCGTTCAGGTAGTCCTCCCCGCACAGGGCCGAGACGACTTCGCTTCCGCCTACGGCTTGCTGAGACAAGCGCCAAGGGAAGAACGCACGTAGCGCACCTTTGCCGGTCCTGGACGTGTCGGGCGTGCTCAACGTGTAGTGGCAAGCGCCCAAGAGCTCGGCGCTGTCGTCGTAAGGGTCGGACTCGATCGTAACCTTGAGGGTGCGCCGGTTGTCGTGGAACGGGAGCGTCAGGTTATAGGTGTTCATCGGATCGGTGGGATAGGAGGGAGGGAGGGAGCGACGCGCGCCGCTCGCACACACACTATAACGGCCGGAAGCGGCAATAGTTGCCAACTATCTTAGGTTTCTTCGCAAACCCCTCGAGGGTGATTCGCCGTAAGTCGTTTGGAGACCAGGGGATATGCTAGAAAAACAGGTAGGCTTCCAGAGGGGGTCCGCTATTCCTTAAGTTCTGGGAGGTACTTAGTAGGGTACTATTGTTTTACTGAGGAATCGCCCCTTTTTTTCTTCTGGTATGGATGCATAAAGTGTCGTAAGTGACGTGGTCGTAAGGGTTTAGGCGGCGGAGGCGAAATGGCTTGGGTGTCAAGGTGCCGTCGGAGTGCCGGGAAAGTTCCGTGGAACATATGCATAATTATGATGTTCCACGGTGCATATCGTGCATATTTATGCATGCTCCCATACAATGCGCTAACATGCATTAGTAGGAGACTATTCCCAGCTATTAGAACGTTACTAAGTCGACCGCCCCGCCGGGTTCTGTAAGGGTATACCCTACGGGGCGTATCTATAGTGCGCTACTGTAGTTGAGCCCCGATGCGCGGCGTGCGGATGGTCGGGACAACGGACGTTGTGGGGCGGATGGTTGGGGTGCCGATGGATGTGGTGACGATAATCGTGGTGACGATAGTTGTCTTTACGCAGTGCTTACCCGCCCCGGCCCACCCTACCAACAAAAAATCAAACCCCCATTTTTCTCCGAGCCTCTATTTCCGTTCTATTTCCGAGACGTGCTCGATTCCTTCATTTCCGTTCTATTTCCGGACGAACCCTCGTTTTTTCTCCAAGCCTCTATTTCCGTTCTATTTCCGTATCTCTATTTCTGCATCTATTTCCTTCTATTTAGGTGTAAACCTTTCGGGACCCAGGGCGTCAACCTTTCTCTTGACTCTTGCTTCTCTGGCCACTAGGCGTTAGACACGCGAGAATGCCTTTCGACAACCACTCCAACGATGAGCTCGATGCCCTGGGGGACACGTTCGCCTTCGCTCGTGAAGAGGCGCCGATCTCTCGCCGTAAGTCCTCCGTGGTGAGGGAGGCGGCACATCAGATCTCCCGGGCGCTGAGCGTCCGTGACATGGCTGAGGGGGACGCGCACTCTCGAGCGGTCTTCTTGGCGTGGCGGTACGCTCGCTGGGCTCTGCAAGCGTCGGGGTGGGCTCAACCAGGCGAGGCCTTTATCTTCTCCTGCGACACTCTCGCCAAGCTGCCGAACAACCCCTGCTTCGGAAAGCCGATGGGTCCGTGGGGTGTCGAATTGCCTCGGAGGCCGAGCGCGCAGCTCAACCTGAGCACACCGGGGCTTCCGACGACGCATCGGATAATGCACCGGTTCGGCGCGGGATTCTTCGTGTCGCCCCCCGATCCCCTGGACTCGAAGGCGACGCACCGCGAGGCGTTCTGTCACCTCATGCACGCGGCGGTTAGGAGCCTCGGGCTCGACGCACCGACGAAGGAATCTCTCAAGGCGGGCATCTACAGGATCTCCCCGTTCCACTTGCTGCCCGATCACCCGTACTACTCTCAGGAGGCGTACGAGCACGTAGCTGACGTTTACCCGAGCTATGAGGAGATTCTCGAGTTCGAGCAGGAGTTCCTGACGGACTGTGCGGAGGCGATCATCCGCCGAACGGAGGACGGTCTCCGTCGGTGGCTCATCAAGCGCTACTCGATGTCGACCTACGAGGCAACATCGATCACGGCAACGGCCAAGGCCTGGGGGGCCTCGATGCGACCGGTGGATATCGAGGTGGAGCGCTCAACCCACCTCCGACTCCTGGACCATGCGGGGCAAGAGGCAGCCGACAACGGGGATTACAGGGCCCTAATCATGGCCTCGACCCAGGCAAGCCGTATCCTTGGCCTGGCCCAACACAGTCCCGCTGACGAGAATCAAGAAGCTCTCGCAGCAGCTGGAGAGGCCCACCAAGACCTCATCAACGCCCCCGAGGGCGAGGATGGTCTAATCGACGAACCGATCGACCGCACCGCATGGAAGGGGCGCTCGATCGACACCTCCGCTAAGCGAACCCCTCAACAGTAGCCCAACCAAACTATGAACGCAGAAGCCATCCAACTCGCCGGTCTCACGATGCTCCTTCGCGCCCTTCCGCGTGACCACCAAGACGATGACAACATCGTCATGGAAGACGGCACTCTCGTCCCGTTCGAGAGCGCGGCCAGTCACCTCAAGCAGGACCTCACCACCTACCTGCAGCAGAACGACGGAAGCGCGGCGGGGTACAACTTCCACGCCTTCATCAACGACAACTACGGCCACGACCTCAACATCGACGCCGACAGCACCCCCAACAAGGGCATCGAGCAGTTCGTCGCGAGTTTCCTCCCCGGCGGGAACTGAAATAGAGGTCCGATCGAACTATGGCCGAGCCCCACCTCACCTTCATCGTGCCTGAGGACAACGACACCCTCGACTCGATGATCGTCAACCTGACAGCGGAGATCCAGACGAGTGATCTCGCGGGGAGCTACACCGTGCTCAATTCGGGCGTGGTGCAAGCGACCGCAGCGGGTAAGGGGCTCGCCGGCCTCGACGTCGTCAACTTCGTGCGGGCCTTCATGGGCAACGGTGCCGATCTCCCCACCCGCACGAAACAGGAAGGCTTCAAGGCGGGGCTTCTACGCCTCGTCCACGCCTTCGCATCCACGGACCCTTCATTCGACCTCAGCCCGTTCTACCCAACGGGCAACCAACAGCAGTTCCTCCCGACAGGAGGGGACGCGGTATGACTTACACCTCATCCTTCATCGTCATCGCCCCTAGCGTCTCCGAAGCAAAGGAGATGGTCCGATCTCTCGTCTATGCACGAGACGTCGACATGCTCAAGACCTACGTCATTCGGTACTGGCCCGACGCGCCGGCCAACCAGCTTGCCGGCGTGCCGAAGGAAGGGCCCGTCTGTGTCATTCGACTCAAGGGCTGCGATGACACCTTCGGCGACGGCAACAAAGAGTGGGACCGACACAAAGAAACTATCGACCAAGCAATCGACTCCCGAGATTTCTTAATCGAAGAGTGGGACAGCCCCACGGACCCGGGTGACTTGACTAAGACCATCATCATCGACGAAGTCGATACCGAAGAAGACATCGTCGCAGACATGCCCGAGACCAAGGTCATCCCCGTCCGACCCTCGGACGTCCCCCAAGACATCATCTCGGAGGAAGGCCAAGCACAGCTCGACGCCTACGAGCAACGACAGCGCCGTTCCTTCGAGAACCAAGAACTCAACGACTAGCCCTCGACCACACCCAACCATGCCCATCTTCAAACACGCCTTCCTTCTGCTGCTTCTCGTCTGCGGAGCAAGCTCCTGCGTCGCCACGACCGGCGATTTGCGCGACATCAACGCGGCCCTGGCCTCCGAGGTCCAAGACCTCACGACCCAGTTCGACCAGAGCCTCGCCACCATCGAAGCGAAGCAAGAGGAACTTCTAGAGGAGCGGCTCGACCGTCACGACGCGGCCCTGCTCGGCGCAACCTCCGAGGAACTCCTGGAGCGCGACGAGCGCATCGCTAATCTGCAGGAGGAGCTGCAGGCCTCGATCGCCAGGGAAGCGGAAGCCTCCAAGGTGGCTGTCGACGACGCCATCGACGCCATCGGAGACGCGGTTGAAACCAAGGTCCAGGAGATCACCCAGCGCGTCGAGGGCGTCGCCACCCAGACAGCCCAGGTAGGCCAGAAGCTCGCCGAGGGTCCCAGCGGCTGGCTCGAGCTGATCGGAATGGTCCTAGGAGGCGCAGGCGTGGCCGGCGTAGGCGCGCACCGCTACACCATGGCCAAGCGCGACCAGACGCGTCGACAGGACTTGGAGGCCGAGGGGCAGAAGTCAGCCGTCGCGGCCATCAGCGAGGCTGAGAGGCGCTTCAACGAGAAGCTGGCCCTGCTGCAGCAAGCCTCCCCCTTCGGCGCGACCCCCGCCCCCTTCGTGCCCCCGCCCCCGGGCACCACAGGTCAGCCCCCGATGTCCTAGGGGTAGACACTAGGGAATCGAACACCGTACATTCCCTAGGGAAGACGAGCGAAAAACCATGGCTTGTTGAAACCTGAGACGCCGCTCCCGTGGATAACAGGCGGCGGCGTCTCGACTCTTACGGGATGCCCTCGACCCCACGAGGATTATCTTGCAAGAGCCAAAGCAAAAGGGCAGCAGCAGCACCGCCTCGGTGTGGTTCATCGCCTTCTTTTCTTTACTGACGGCATACGGGTATTCTGAGCGTTCGGACCTCCTTACAGAGATCCGAAGCAACCGAGAAACCCTCTCCAGCATTCTCCTCTCAGAACCCGAAATGCAGACCATCACCACCACCTGGACCGACCAAAACGGCAACACCCGATCGGTCACCACCACCCAGAGAGAAGGCGAAGACTGGGCCGACACCCTGCTTCGCCACCAAGCCGATGTGACCGCCGCACAGCAAGTCTTCCCGCCCGCCCGGTAGTCTTACGATGTGGGAGTACCTGACGCTGTCCAAGGATTCTGTCCTAGGAGTCCTGATCTCGACAGGTACTCTCGCTTCCTTCGCAGCCTTCATCTACAAGAAGGTGAGTGCTTGGCTTTCCGCCCGAACGGCACTCAAGGATAAGAGGGCCGCCATCGCGCACGAGAGCGAGGTGCTGCGCGCGGTCGTCGAAGTGCTCGACACCCTGCAGCACATAGAGCGGGCGACGAAAGCCTCCCGAGCCATGGTCCTGCGAGCCCACAACGGCGGGGGGCCTCTCTCGATCGCGGACCATATGTACACCTCGATCATCCACGAGAGCTTCGAGCGTAAGGCAGACAGCGTGCGGGAGATGTGGCAACGCCGCCCCGTGGACAACCAGTACGCCCACCTCCTCAACGAGATCGACAAGGAAGGAAAGGCGCGCCTGGTCACTTCGGAGATGCACGAGTCGAGTGATCTAAGGACCGTCTACGAAGCGACCGACGTAGGAGAAGCGTGGGTCTACAAGATCGGCAAGACGGGCAAGGGGATGCTCTACCTGAGCGTCACCTTCAAGGAAGAGGACAACGTAAGCGCAGCCGACCAGATGGTCATTTCTGCAGGTCAAGCTCAACTGCAGCATCTCTTCGAGCAGCATGAGCACATCTTCCACGTAGACTACGCCAACGGTTCGTGAGGCCTGTAGCACCGCTCACCCGCGCTGTCATCGGTGCGGACTACTCGGGACTCTTCAAGGCAATCCAGAAGAGCCCTCGGCCGATTCTCGACCTCTTCCAGCTCAAGCCCACGCACCAGCAAGAAGAGCTGGTGGACTTCGTGGAGATGGAGCACCACTATGCTCCTAGGCACCGGAAGAAGCGCGCGGCGATCCGATCGGGACAAGGCACGGGCAAGTGCCAAAGGGCAGGAAAGGAATTTGCGCCCAGGATCTTCGATCCCCACACTGGGAGCATGAGCCTTGCGACCCCTGATCTGCCCGCGAAAGTAACCGCCTGCGACCACAGCAACGGAGACCGCATGGTTTCGGCTGCTGCGACTCCAGTACCTCAGCCGAACAAGAAGGAGACCTACCGACTCGAAAACGCGCTGGGGGACGTGATCCACCCCAGCTTCGACCACCCGATCTTCACGCCGAGAGGCTATGTGCATGCCGAGGATCTGAAGGAAGGCGACTACATCGCTACGTGCCGGAAGCTGCCGCCGCCTTCGATCTCCGTCGACCCGAAGCTCTCGGACGACGAGGTCGTGTTCCTCGCCGGGATGGTGGCCGACGGAGGGCTGACCCAGAGCTGCGTGAGGTGGACCCACCTTCCAGGGCCCTTCTTCGACGAGTTCGAGCAAACAATCGCCAGGCTGGGACACACCTACTCGCGTTTCGAGGAGGGGAGTCGAGCAGACACGTTGCGGGTAGGTGTTACGTGCAAACCGCTGCTACAAGAAGCCGGTCTGCTGGGAGCGCTCAGCAAGGGGCGTAGGCTGCCTCCGCAAATCTTCAAGCTGCAGGACAGGCAGTTGGCCCTCTTCTTGAACGCGTTTTGGTCGTGCGACGGCTACTACGGCAAACAAGGGCCGGAGTGCGGACTCGCCAGCGAGGGGCTGATCGACGACCTGCGCGTGGTCCTGCAACGCTTCGACATAGTGGCACGTAAGCGGCACAAGAAAGCCAAGTGCCAAACGGGGGAGTTCGATGCTTGGGTGCTGACGGTAAGCGGGCCTCACGTCAAAACCTGGATGGAGCGCATCGGCTTGTCTAAGGGGCGCGAGTTCCCCGAGTCGTGGCACGTTCGGAGCAATCCCAACGCTGATGCGTTCCCTGTGGATCGTGAGCTGTTCGAGCAACTGCTTGAGCACTTCGAGTTGACTGCTGCAGAGGCCCGAACTCGGTTCGGGCTTCGCTACCGTCCTTCTGCCGCAGCCGTGTCTCGGATGAAGGTAGAGGAAGTTGCCGAGGCGCTAGGCAAGGAACTGCCGTTCTGGACAGACATCGCATGGTCGAAGATCGTCAGCCTTGAATCAGAAGGGCTGAATGACGTGTTCGACCTGACCGTGCCTCCCTACGGCAACTTTGTGTCCAACAACTGCGTCGTCCACAACACGACCCTCATGGTCGCGCTCTCGGGATTCTGGAGACCTCTGAGAGGCAGGGACGGGCAGACGCTAGTGACCGCGCCCACGGGCCGGCAGTGCCGCGACGTGTATCTGGGGGAAGCGCGCCGACTGCTGGCAGCCGCGCCCAAGTGGTTCCAGCGCATGGTCGACATCAAGCACGACCGCATGGACTTCGCCGGCCGGAAGACGTGGGGGGTCATCACCGCGACGTCGGCGAACGATCGCAACATGCAGGGCTTCCACAACCATCTTCTCAGTGTCTATCTGGAGGAGATGTCGGGCCTGTCGGATGAGATGGTTGAGCAGTGCCAAGGCACGCTTTCAAACGCCGACAGTTACCTCTTCGCGGCGGGGAACCCCAACCTCCGCGCCTGCAAGATGTACAAGGTCTTCTACGGGCCGGAGGCCGACGAGTGGGAGCTGTTCCACTGGAACGCGGAAGAGAGCCCCATCGCCGACAAGCGGAACCAAGAAAAGCTCGCTCGAGAGTACGGTCGGGAGAGTGACGTCTATCGCGTGCGCGTGCTGGGGGAGTTCCCCCGAGGCAACCCCGAGGCCATCATCGACGCCGACGCACTCATGGAGTGCATCGGACACGATCGCCCCGAGATGGGCATGTACCGCCCGATGGACGGCCAGCGGACGCACTGGCAGTTTGGCATCGACCTCGCGCGCTTCGGCGGAGACGAGTCGGTGATCTGCCTGCGTCGAGGCCAGTCGGTGTACGCCCTTCGCACTTTCATGCACGCCGAGCCGGCGGACGTGATCGACTTCGCCATGGAGATGCAGGGGGAGTTGGACATCCCAGACATTGACTGCACGTACGTCATCGACTCCGGCGGTCTGGGAGGCGGCGCGCTGCGCGACATTCACCGGGCCCGCAAGCGCGTTCACGAGTTCCACAACGGCGGCAAGTCGAGCAGCAGGGACTTCGACAACAAGATCACGGAAGCGTGGTTTTGGTTGCGAATGCTGGTCAAGGAACGCGCCATCTTCTTGCCTGTGGACAACAAGCTGCACGACCAACTCATCGGCCGCGTCTACAAGCTGACGGACACGGAGGCTAAGATGCGCGTGCGCTCGAAGGACGAGCACCGCACTTTGGGACTGGAATCGCCCGACCGGGCCGAGGCAGTCGCCTACGCCTTCTTCCCGAAGGTGACTTGCAAGCCCCTTGTCTCGAAGAACAACTCTCCCCGCCGAGCGAAGCCTACGCGCTCGCTCGGAGCAAGCCTCAGACTCGCACGGTAGACGATGTCAGACAACCACAGCGGAATTCGCTGCCCTCACTGCGACAAGGGCACGCTACGTCACTCCTACACACTACGCGCCGGAGACTACACTCGAGTTCGACGAGTCAAGTGCGACCACTGCGAGGCCGTTTGTTCCGTGGTGGCCTTCGTCGTTGATATGCCGGGAACCAAGAAGCTCGCCACCGAGATCAGGAAGAGGGAGGCTCGTCCTGTGATGGCGGGGCGCCGGGTGTATCCGAGTCTCGAATGAAAGAGCCCCGTACCAACAAGGGGATCACGATGGTACGGGGCTGCGACACAGTACGAACGAAAGTCGGCGAATGGCTTAGAGGTTCGCGCCTACGCCGGAGTGAACTCGAAGGCCGTGATCTCGTCAAGGCTGGGGCTCTCCCCGGCTCCCGTAGGCTGGACCTTCACGGCGACGGACTGCCCGCTTTGCAGGAGAGCTGCGCTCACCTGAGGTACCCAGTTTTGGTTCTCGACAAGGTAGACCTGGGCTCCAGCTGCGTGCGCAGCCTCGCTCGTGCCCGCCTGGGCCCGAACGAGTCCTAGGAGCTCGGCCCCCAGTCCCGTGACGTTCACCCCCGAGCAGAAGAAGACCTCCTCGTCGATGATTGCCAGGAGCTTGCCTGCAGCCGCTCCAGTGGCGTCTCCCGTGAGATCAGGCACCTGAGCGATGTCGGGGCCCTCGACGGTGATGGAGACGCCAGAGACGCTCCCAGAGGCTGCGATGGGGGACGAGAGGGTGCCGCCGGTAGCGTAGTTCGGCTCCGCACCGATCGGAGTGTAGCTCAAACCCCCCAGGGACAGGTTCAGGAGGGCCGTCGAGGTGGTCGTTGACCCCCTGATCCACAGCAGGACGGCCTCGACCCCTGCGGAGGTGACGGTCAGGGACGATGACGGCTCCCAGAGCCTCGCTTGGGCCACAGAGGAGGCGGCGACCGTAGAAGGGGTCCCTAGCAGGTCCTGGAGCGACGAGGGGGCTGTAGGCACCAGGTACCCGTCAGGTTGAGCGAGGATCTCGGCCCCAGGGCCGTTGGGATCGGGCGTGGATTCGAGCACCAAAGCGGGCAGAGGGTACCCGGGGACTCGGATCACGTCACCCGGGCGGAGGCGCCGACCTTCGTACCCGACAGTCGGGGCCAGCTGGTCGAGCGACCCGAGATACTCCTTTGATCGACGTTGGGCGATCACCGCAGCAGAGTCAAAGTCGACGACAGAGGGGATAGAAGTGCGATCCGCTCCTTCGTAGTTCGCCAGTTCCGCCTGGCCATCGTTTCCAATGACGATGGGCTCGTCTCTATAGTTGCTGTACCTGTTCTTGAACGTGAAAACTCGACGGTTCACCCGAGCGGCCAGGATCGTGCTGCGTATCTCGGCCAGGTTTCCCTGAATGGCGGACTCTGGAATGTCCGTGATCTCAGATTCGTCCACGGGACGCATGGGCTTGAACTCAAGCAGACCCGAGTCGGGGTTGAGTCGGCAGAGCACGCCCAGATCGAGTAGGAGTTCGTCAATCACCGATTGAGCGGTTTGCCCTGTCTCCGCATTGACGCGGCCTCGGATACCTTCTGCGATAACCAGGTCAGACAGTGACTTGACGGATTCGAGGCTCCAGAGCGACTCATCCAGCCCGATACCGTTCGGGAAGTCCGAGAACAGTATCTGCGAGATCATGTAGGCGTGGTTCGCTCCATTGCTGTCGTTCTCGGAGACGGGTACTAGCGACCCGTAAGTGTTGGAGATCTTGGGCGTGTCACCGTTGAACGAGCACGTAGCGAACGGATCAACGAGGTTAACGGGAAGACTGGCCCCGACCTTGATCTCGGTTACTATCTCAGAAGCAGCAAACGCAGCGTTTGCTGTGTACTGAGTTGACGTCGCACCTCCGCTACACGGATATACAGACGTGACTAGGTTGGTGTCTTTGGCCTCGACGAGGTTAACCGAGAGCACTGAGTATTCCGTTCCTGTAGGAATGCCCGTGTTCGACGTGCCGTTGATGATGACTTTGGACGGAGAGGCGAGATCGGCCAGCTGATCTCCCTTCAGGTAGAACGCGCTGGCCGCTGTACTGATACCGGCTATAGCCTTGGCCTTGTCCGGCTTAGCGACTGGTTGGCCTTCAAACCACGCGTTCTCTAGGGACAGATTCGACGAGTAGTTGGTCGGTTCGACCTCTACCTCGTAGTCCGTCACCGGCCATTGAGCTACTTGACCCAACCGGCGCTCAAGCCAGTTGATGCGGAACATGAATGGCCATCGAGAGGCAACGCCGAGCCTGCTGGAGTCGGCCAGCCACGTGTCGATAGGGTCGTCCTCAAGCCCCCAATAGATCTGAAACCTTCCCTCTGTCCCTAGGTTGATCTCAGACCCTGAAGGAAAAGTCGAAGGAGACAGAGGGCCTTCGAAGATAGTCTCGCCTTGCGTGATGATCCTACGAAGCGCCCGCCCAGGGCCCACCCCTAGGACATGCACTCCTTCTTCGTAGTAGATCGTGGACGTGCCGCCTGAGCCGGCACCGAATCCTTTACCGCTGGCCTTGATGGGTTCCGTTTTAGTGGTGCGTGCCCCCCACCAGGGATGAATAGGGCCCACCCGTCCAGCACCTAGCACCAGAGGGATGTAGGAGCCCAGGGCCGCCAAGGTCGTCGGCGTGTCGTCGAAGGAGTCTTCGGCTTTCTTTTGAAAGAGCAGCCCTGAGAGGATCCTACCTCCGATCGCGATGGCTAGTTTTGTTGCCGGATCAATAGGCATCGGGTACCTCCAGCCAGATGCCGGGGTCGGCGCACCGGTAGACGTGCTTCAACTCTTGGTAGTCCTGGAGCAGGCCGACTCCGGTGTAGTGAACGCCGGAGTTTTGAACACAGTGAATCAGCGTGTTGGGCCTGTCTCCGACCATGATCGCATGTCCGGGCCCTCCGTTTCGGGGGCCCACGCCGAGGACGTCGCCGGGGTGCAGACAGTCGAAGGTGGCGTGCTTTGACCACTCAGGATACGCCTCCATCAACATACGCATGCCTGCCATCGCGGTGCGCTTGCTGTGGAAAGCTACGTCTTGAGGCAGAGAGGAACGCATGTACTCCCTGGAGGTCAACTCGTTAGCTACGCCGATCAGAAAGCCCACGCAGTCGGCGAACTTGCCCTTGGTTGACTGGCCCTGCATGTAGTGCGTGCCTTCCCACGATCTGAGCACATTTCCCAGGTGAGCTTGGGCCGTTGTGTTGTCCAGGCGCCTCCACGGGGGAAGCGGCTTCATTTTGAGCTTGCGACGGACCGGCATCAGTTGCCTCCTGTTTCAAACTGAGGAGTGTACGAGGGGATTTCTTTGCCGATACCGCAGAAGGTTCTCGTGTCTGTGAGGCGCTCCTCGCACGCCTCAACGGTGTTCAGGCATCCTGCTTTTAGTGCGGCTGTTTCGCCTACCCAATCGTCAGGGGGCAGAAGGCCCACGTAGAAGGCGCCCGGCACGTCGGACGTCCAGTAGAGGATAGGGACTAGCACGCCTCCCACCTTGATACTGCCGTTGGTGAACCACTGATCCGGAGTGGGTTGGTCCACTAGCTCTCCTACCGACGGCTGCGCCTGCACGGTTGTGGGCACGTTGGAGAGTGTGACGATTCGGTTGGTCTTGTCGATGGAGGACACGACCGTTTCATATTCGAAGTTGCTGCCGGTGGCGTCGCACCCTCGACCCGTGAATCTCCAAGGGCACTCTCTTAAGAGAGGGATGCCCAGAGGCACGTCAAGGAGCGACTTCTCGGACAGACACTCCACGGACACTCTGGAGGCGAGCCCGTCTGAGTTTTGGATGACCTGGAACACCACGCCGCGAAACAGTGAGGATTGAGCCTCTAGCTGACCTTGAGCGTTGAAGACTAGCTCCGCCACCCGGATGCGAACTTTTGGGTACTGGCCTTGAGGGAGCAGAGACTCGAAGAATGAGTCTCTAGGCATGCTCAGAGTTGCTTCTTCCTCTTGCAGCGTTCCAGTCAGTGTCCCGGTGTCTACCTCGATAGCGGGGTCAGAACTGTAGCCCTCGAAGTCTTCCGTCCAGTTGGTGTACCTGTACGGAGTGTCCTGGTAGATAAACTCTATCAGGTGATATATGGATTTGCTTTCGTCTGACGTCATAGTAGATCGACCCCTCCAGGATCGACGTTCTCTACTGTGGAGAAGGACACCTGTACCGTATCAGGAGCCACCCAGGTCTCTTCTAGCGTATCGTTGTCGAAGAATCCAAGCCTAGCAGGGAAAACAGAGACTACGTCTGCCTCTGAGTAAGTGCTGTTGTCGAACGCTTCGGTAACTACCACTAGCCAGGACACGGACTGGTCGCTGATCGTGGATACTTGACGTATGACGAAGCTGCCATCATTAAACAACACGGCCACGTACCCTGAATGGGCCAGACGCTGTTGGAATTTGGCGTACGACGTGCCTGGCTTCAGGAACAGGCTGGTGCTATTGGAGATGCCAAAGGAATCGAACGTGGCCGAATGGTCGGGGAACACGAAAGGCAGCCATCGTCCTCTACGGCCGTCGAACAGCTCCGTGAGGGACTGCCACTCTGCACGCGTGAGAGTCATGGGCCATGACTGTACGTACTCGTATCTTTCTCCCTGACCTTCGAGCACGATCGACCGGCCTGATTGCACGAGCAGGGACGGGCGGCGGAGGCTTCCCGTTATTTGACTGCTCGCATCAGGGGCCAAAAGCAGCTCGGGCGTTGAAGCAGTGTCCGGCAGTGACGCTGGCGCTAGAGACGATTTCGACAGTACCTCGATGGCGTCGATAAAGACCGAGACGCCGTCTTTTCGCAGGAACTCTTTTCTGGGTTCTGTTACGATTTCACACAGTAAGACAGGGACTGCAAACCATCTCTTGTTCGTGAAGCTCAGGGACGGGAACGAGTCTGCATCGAGAGTCAGGCCCGATGCCTGCACAGAGAGGATGTTGTAGTAGAGGACATCCTCGGTAGCGTCCAGCTTCCCCTCAGCGTCGATAGCGAACAACGCTACTGCTCCGTTGGCTCTGAACCTCCGGTTGGTCGTGTCTATTGTGACTTGCTCGGAAGTAGCAGCGTCTGACAGCAGTGCGGTTACTGAGCTGAACAGGACGTCATCTTCGCTCCAGAGCAATGCCGTGCCGTCTCCTGAGGGTTTTAGTTCGGATACGTCTGCGTAGATAGGCAGGAGCTGCTTCGAGCCTGTCATGTCCCGAAGGGCTTGCTCGAGCTCGTTCAATTCGTCGTCGTCGCAAACGGTCCAGGCGAACGACAGCTCGCGCTGAGGCTTGGATTGAAGGCTGACTCGTTCAATCTTTCCGGCCGTAGGGGAGCGCCGAGACGTCGTCTGCCATGAGGTGAGCAGTCTGAATGCCACGGCCCAGTTCTTCAGGAACAGCGAACCTCCGCCGCTGATGGGAGTCTTAGGCGCACTGACTGCACTCTCTTGGCCTAGCAGGAACTCGGCACCTAGCTTTTCGAGCTGCAGGGAGCCTTGGTGCCCTCCTTCAGCTCCCGTGAGGGCAGAAGCAGATACGTTATGCTTCTGGAACCTCTGATCTGATAGTGCCACGAAGCTGACAAGGGCCTGAGCGCCTAGCTCCTGGAGCTGCAAGGCGGAGGAGACGGAGGCGTCGGACCCTGTCGACGCGGCTGCCGACGTGACGTGCTTGAGCAGTTGCCGGGCGCCGCTGGCATTGACCAGAACCTGGCCCTTCAACTCAGACACCTGCAGCGAGGGGGTCACGCCCGAATCAGCCCCCGAGGGCGCGGCGGCGGCAACGGCGTGGCGTTCGAGTTCGTTCAAATTGAGCACCCGCGCAAGGGCCTGGCCGCGCAGCTCTTCAAGCCGCACGGGGGTTAGAGATACGGGCTTGTCGACCACTAGCTAACCAGCTTCAGCCCGAACTCCCCTGAGTTCAGAACTGCTTTGGTCCAAGACGAGGCATCCAACGGATTGTTCGTTCTGGTAGACGCCTTGCTTGTGCCTTGAAGGGTGAATGCCGAGGTGAAGTCGGCGTTGGTGCCCGAAGAGATGGCATCGTCCCGGTAGATTTGAGAGTAGGTGCCGTTCCCCACTACAGGCTCCGTGATCCACGATCGCTGCTGTACTGCTTCGATGACCTGGGACGCTCCGATGTTGGAGCCGATGTCGTCGTGCTCGTACAGGTCTTTAGTGTCGGCACTGGAGGCCGCCACGCTGTTGTTGTCTAGGCTTCCCGCGTTGTCGGCATCGGTGTCGTCCACCATTGTGTAGTTGTCTGCACCTGCAGACGTGGGCGTCCACTCCGACAGAGTGCCGACAGCACTGGGACCTAGAGTCAGCACATGCCTTTGCGGAGAGAAGAGCGCAGTGTCGTTGGCGACCACTAGGTTGTCGAGCACCAGTCCGTTGAGCCACAGAAAGCGTAGATTCTGCTGAGCGACGCTGCCGGGGTCGGTGGCGACACCGGTCAGGTTCTGGTCGATGATCTTTTCTCCGAACTCGTTGAACACCTCTAGCTCAACCACGCCCCCTGATGCTGCGAATTCAACACGCAGCTTGACGTGATACCAGGTGTTCGCCAAGAGCTGCCCCTGCGTAGGCAAAGGGGCCAGGAGGGACTGATAGCCTCCCGACCCGTTGGTCGATTGCACTGAGAGCTGAAACCCGCCGGGCTCGGTTGTCTCGAACGTGGACTTGTTCATCGTCAGGCGAAGACCTGACGGTATCTCGAACATTACGTGAGACGTGAGGTTGTTGAGCGTGGCCCCCGTGATGCCGTCCACTTCTTTTTTGAAGTCGAACTCTACGTGCCAGTTATCACTGCTGAGGGCTGTCGACCATAGACCGATGCCGTAGTTGAGTTGGATCTGGCCGGCAAAAGCGGAGGTTGAGGTCTTCATCCGAACCGCGTTACCGAGGTGTCGACCTTCGACAAGCTCGAACAGCGTTCCTACGGAGCTAGGGAACAAGAAGCCTGAAGCGCCTTGCACGTCGGAGAGATCGCCTGCGATCTCCACGAGTTCCTCGAACCCGACCATGAATTGAATGGCCATTAGCTTGCTACCTCCACGCCCATTTCGAGCGCTTGCAGGTCAGACAACGTCCAGGCGGCAGCGTCCGGCTGAGCGTCGAAGATTTCGAAGAATCCCTTGGACCGGGTGACGGCCACGTCAAAGGCTGACCCCCAGTCGTAGTTCGTGGACGCCTTTCTCGCAACGAAGCGAGCGTCCCTGGACCCTAGAGAGTCCACGCGCATTAGGGCGTTGAGTTGGACTGCGTACACGGTGCCTACTAGGCCGGAGATGTCCGAGAAGGAGAACATCTGCCCTTGGTTGTTTGTGGCGCTTTGCAGGTATGTGTCGCTGTCGTCGTCGGTCACCGCAGCTACCTTGCTTGCGGCTCCTCCCTCGTTGGACCAGTTATTCACTGATCCGTTGCCGTCGGGCTCGAACCCGACGATCTCGAGAGGTCCCTGGAAGTCGTTTAACGAGGACCCTGTTCCGTCCAGGAGTCGAATGTCGTCGAAGTGCCAGTCATTCTCGGTATGCCAGACAAGACGATCCGCGCCTCCAGTTGCCGCAGCGGTATCCACGCTTGAGAGCGACCATAGAGGAGAAGCGCTACCGTCGAGTCGCACTTCTACGGAGCCGGTACTTCCTGCGTTTGAGAGGACGACCTTGACCTCAAAAAAGTACCACTGATCCGTGGTCATGAAGGTCTGCGAGCCGTCCGAGTTGTAGGACCCTATCAGTACGGACAGGTTCCCTCCCCTCCATGCGTACAGGGAGAACCGACTACTCTCGCGGCGCAGCTCGAGGGTGAACTGAGAGGATCCTCCCAGGTTCAAGCTGCAGTAGACCCTCGATGTGGAGCCGATGGAGGACTCGGCGTACATGCCGAACCCCAAGATCCAAGTGGATTGGGCCGAGGTGAGCTGAGGTGTCGTGAAGGTGCCGTTGGGGATGTTCTCCGCCAGGCCCAGTTTCCGCCCGGGGAAGTCGGTGGTGAAGTTACCGGTGGAGGCCTCGTAGATGTTCACATCCCCGATTTCGAAGCCTTCGATGAAGCGAACAACCATTAGGATCTGAGGATCTGTTGGAGCCCCTGGCGGTCTTTTTTGACGGCCCGGCGAAGTACGCCGTTTCGGCCGGTGAGTACGTCTTCGATCATCTTCTCAGATACGGTCGGAAGAACGGTGGTTTCGGAGTTCGAGCCCCCCGGGTTCGATCCGGAAGAGCCTCCGAAGGAGGTGTTGGGTCCTCCGGAGAGCACGGGACCTCCATCAGCGTACCCTAGTTTGGGTCGATGGTTCGAGGGGCGCACTCTCCGCATGAGGGATGTGACAGCGCTCGGGTTCAATGTGCCCGAGTTCAAGGCGTCCATGAACTTCCGCCCAAAGGGCTTCCAGCCCTCGGGAGTCACCACGTACTCGTCCTTGCGGAGCATTGCAGGGATGCGGTCCCGCTTGTCGAGCCCGGAGGGAAGCTGGCTGAGGGGGACAGGGGTGTTCTTGACCTTGCCGCCGTTGTCGAAGGGCTGCAACGGGGTTCCGCCCTTGGCGAGACCGACACCCACGGCTGCGCCTGCGGTGCTGAACCCTAGGAGCGACGCGGCCTGAGCAGCCGAGGCCACTAGGGTGGCTCCAGCTGCTGTTGCGGCTGTCTGGATTGCGGCGCCTGCCGCGACGCCACCTGCTGTTAGAGTGGACGCCGAGGCTGTCGCACCTAATAGGTCATTCACGCTCTCTCCAAACAACGAGTCTAGGACATCGGCGGCTACCTTGTTGAGCAGCTCTTCGATCAGCGAGTCGAAGATGCCGTTGACCACGTTTGCTGCGAGTTGGGCCAGCGCGTCGCCTACGTCTTCTCCCTCAGCGATTTCGGTGATTGCCGTGCGGATAGACCCAGTGAAGGTCTGTAGCGCGGACGTGACGATGCGCTCACCCGCACGCGCCAGGGACTGGTACTGGCGGATGAACTGGTCGATGCCCAGCAGCAGTCCGTCCGTTAGAGTGCCTGATTCGTACAGTTCGGCTCGTCGAAGCTCCAGGTTGAGCGCTTGTTCCTGCAGCTCAGCGAGTCGCTGGTAAGTAGCGGCCTGGGCTTCGAGCTGCACGAGCTGCGCGCCTAGCTCGGCCGCGACGGAGACGTTTCCGGTTGCCGCCGCTTGAGCGAACTGCGCTTGGAGCACTTGGCGCTCCAACACTAGACGCTGTTGGAGGAACGAGTTTCTCAGGCGAGCCTGGTCCACGGCGTTTTGCGCTCGCGCCGCAGCCTGTGCGTCGGTGCTTGCCTGGGCCGCCTGCAGTCGGATTTGGTCGTCGACCTGCGCGCGGAGCAGCGCCAATTCTTCCTCGCGCTGCAGGCGAGCCGTGCCGCTACGGAAGGCTGCGGCCGCTTGCTCCTGCTGCGCTCGTTGCGCTTGAAGTCCGAGCAGCTCCTCTTCGAGACGAAGTTGGCGTTGAAGCTCTGTGAACTGCTGAGCCAGGGCAGCAGCCCGAGCAGGATCGCCTTCCAGCAAAGCGCGGTTGCCCTCGATCTCCAGAAGCGCAAGTGCGTCACGCCGCTGCTGGAGCGTCGCCGCGTTGCGTTCCCGAGTGAACTGCTGCTGGATGGAGAAGCGCTGAGCTTCGGCTGCAGCGGTGTCTCCCACAACCCTCAGCAGTGCGCGCTCTTGATTCACGCGAGCTTGGAGTAGGCCTGTCTCTCGACGCGCGGAGTTGACTGCCTGCAGCTCGAAACGCCGTTGCTCCAGGTCGAGCAGGCGTTCGGTGGACTCGATCTGTCGCTGCAGAGCAAGCTGCTCGATTTGAGCAAGTTGGCTTGATAGGGAAAGTTCTTCGCGAAGCTGCGAGAGTTTGGCACTCAGCTGCTCTTGGGCGAACGAGCTGATGTCGGCAGCTTTGAGTTGCTCCTCGGTGAGAGCAATACTGTTGGTGAGCTGATCTTGCAGCGCCTGAGAGGCAGCCAGGCGCTCGTTCTGCTCGCCTCGGAGAGCCAGAATGCGTTGCTGTCCAGTGGACAGACCTTCGCGGTTGAGTTCGCGCTGCAGCTCAACCTCGCGTCGCAAAGAAGCGAGGCGAAGATCAAGGTCGAGAGCGCCAGCTTGAGCAGCACGGGCCGCGCGCTCTGCCTCAAGTTGCGACAGGTCTTGAAGCAGGGCCTTCGAGGATTCCAGCAGCGCTTTCTCGTCTGCAGCCAATCCCTTGAGTGTCGTGCGCTCCTGCACGATCTCCTGCAGTAGGGAAGCCAAATCGTCGGTGAGCCCGAGGGAGTCCAGGAGAGCGGCGGTTTCTTCTTCCCGGCTCTGTGCCGCCTTCAACGAGGCGTCCAAGGCAAAGCGGCGGGCCTCTAGCTCTTGCACGAGAGCCTCGTTCCCTTCGCGCAGCGCTCGGCCGCTTTCGAGGTTGACGTCCTGGATCTCGCGCTCTGTGTCTCGGATCTCGTCGAGCGTGGACTGTCGACGCTCAAGCAGCGAGATTGAAGCGCTGATCTGATCGAACTCGGCGGCTGAGAGACGTTGCCGCTTGGACTCAGCCTCAAACAACGCGCCCTCAGCGCGAACGCGTGCAGACTGCAGCGTTTGAAGTTGTTGTTCGAGTTGGATCTGGGCCCGGATCGCATCCGTGCGAAGGCCGAGGGTGTCGCGGTCGGCTCCGAGTTCAAGGGCCTGCGACTCCTGCTCCAGCTTCTGCAGCTCGGAGGTGACCTTCTGTGAGTCTTCGGCGATCTTGTTGAGTGTTTCGGACACCGCGCTCAACGCGGGTCGGACGCCAAGCAGGATGTTCGACAGCGACGTGAGCTGCTGCTCTCCTGCTTTGGTGATCTCTTCTGCAGCGTTGGCTGCGTCCCTGCGTGCGTCCTCCAAGATGCGCTCGCGGTTGGCGATCTGTTGCTGTACGAACGAAGTGCCTCGGTCCTCGATCGTTTGGGTTAGGTCGTCGATTTGACCCACGACGCGATCGAGGTCGCCGATCGCTCCGTCGAAGAAGCTGGAGCCTGAGAACTCTGCTGCGGCTTGGATCAACGAGCGGAAGGCATCCACAGCAGCGCGGACGGGGCCAAGCACGAGCTTGGAGACACCAATACCGATGCCGACGATCGCCTGGAGGAGCACGGTGCCGACGACAGTGGCTGTCTCAAGCAGCGACAGACGCACGCCCGCGATGCGAGAAATGATCTCTCGCAGCACAAGCGAGATGGTCGTGACGGAGGCCACGAAAATCCCGACGGGGCCGGTAGCGATTGCCAGGAACGCAACGCCGATGCGCTTCACGATCGCTTCCGTGGCGATGAGGATAGGCGTCCACCCTCCTGCCCTTGCGACAACGGCAGTCACTCTTGCTGCAAGAGCGGTGTAGACCCCGACAAGTGATTTGCCGATACCTAAGACGATTTGGAACGGGAAGGCGATGGCAGTGGCCGCAGCGCCGATCGCGATAACGACTGTTGCGATGCGGGCGAAGCTGCGTGCGATGTTCTCAAGGAACTCGGATTGGTTCTCGATACCTCCGAAGATGCCGGCGAGGTCGCCAAGGCCTTGAGCAAAGCCCTCAGCCAGGGCAGCGCCGATGCCTAGCAGGTTGTCCAGGGCCCGGGAGAAGACCTCGACACGCTCGGCGATTTCGTCGAATTCAACTCGCTGCAGTGCCTGACGGAAGGATTGCAGTCTGCGAGTGAGCGCGGCAAAGATCGGCTCAAGCGCAGCGATGAAAGTCTGGTTCGGGTCCGTGCCGTCGAGCAGCAGCCCCAGGATGTCTTGCAGGACTCCGCGCGTCTCGATGAAGAAGTCGCTGCCTGCTTCGCCCAGAAGCACCTGCAGAGCATCGCGGATACGCGCGGTGAGACCGGCGAAGCTCTGAGCGACGCGCGTGGCTGAGCGATCGAACGCGTCGAGCCGCCCTTGCAGGAACTCGAACAGATCGCCGAACTCACGCGCTCGGTTGACGTCCTCGTTGGTGATGCCGAGAGCGGTCGCGATGCGCGAGGTACGCACATTGATCGCGCCTGTCAGTACCGAGCGGATCTCCTCTGCAAGCTGATTCTGAGCTACGCCCAGAGAGGTCGCGGCTTGCGAGATGAGAACGGTGACTTGACGGATCTGTTCGACATCGAGGCCGGCGGTCAGTCCAGGAGCGATGGACACCTGGAAAGCGTCCAGCAAGTCCACGAACGTAGCGGCCGTGCGAAGCGCGTCGCGACGCAGGTTGACGGTCTGCTCTCGGGCGATAGCGAGCGCTTGCTCGAACCCGTTGGCCGCACCGTCCGCAGTGCCGAAGACTGTGGACAAGGAGCCAGCAGCGGTGACCAGACCAGCGATTGAGATTTCCGCTTTCTCAAGAGCTGAGTTGAACTGCAGCGCAGTGGTCAGCAGCGAGCGGAAGGTCTGCAGCGCGGCCCGCGCGGCAGTGAACAGCAAGAAGGCAGCGACGATGCGCCGCAGGGACGGCACGATGCCGTTGAGGCTCCGTTGCAGGAAGCCTACCTCTTTGTTGAGGCTCTCGACTTGTCCCTTGGCACGAGCCAGCAGAGCAGGGGTGACAGGCAGCCCCTGGGACTGTCGAATGCCTACCTCAGCCTGGGCGATGCGTTGCTCGCGCGCCGCTCGGGCGACCCGTTTGCGCGCCTCTTCCTCGGCAGTGAGAGCGCGGTTCTCTCGGATGCCGAGGTCGACGCCCAACTGCTTCTGCGCTGCGAGCAGGCGTGCTTCGGTTCGCTGCTTCCGCAACGCCGTGGCCACCTTGCGGCGCACGAACAGCTCGTCGTCGAGCTGCTCCAGCTCGCCTCGCTGCCCTTCGGTCTGGCGCAGCTTCCGAAGCTCCACCTGAGCGCGGCGGATCTGGTCTGCGAGCTTTTGACGCGCTTCGGCTTCCTTGGAGACCTCAGCGGCGCTCCGACGGCTCAGGTTCGCGCCGCGCTTGGAAAGCTCCAGGTCGACCGCGCGGGAGCGTCGAGCCGCGTCGATGCGCTTAGTGGCCAGCTCCTCAATCGTGAGTTGCTTCTGCTTCTCACGATTGAGGGCTTTCTGGGCTGTCGTGGCCTCCCGCGTAGCCTTGGCCTGACCGCCGCGTCCTTGCAGCTTACGAAGCTCGGCAAAGCTCTCCCGAGCCTTGTCGATTTCCTCGCGGAATCGAGTCGTCTCCTTAGAGAACTCGTCGACTACCGCGATCGTGTAGCGCAAGCCGCCGCGATCTTCAGCCATTTCAGGTCACCTTGGCGTTGGGGAACAAACTCAGCGTCTTGGAAATGTTGGCTTTCCAATCCTTTTCGCTGGCGGCGGGGTCAGTATCGTCGAGGTCTTCGATGCCGAAGTCCTTGAGGAGACCAAGCACTTCCTTCTTGCTGCCCAGCACGATCGTTCCGATAGCCATGGCTAGCTCTACCGCCGCAGTGCGGCGGCGGCGTTCGATCAGGTAGAACCAGTCTCCGATCTCGAACAGTGACATGCGGGCGACAGAAGGAAAGGGGTGTCCGTTTTGGATGAGGACTTGGACGGATTCTAGGAGTCGTCCCCACTCTCGGTCGTCGTCGAGCCAGGTTCCTCGTCCGTCGGCGTCAGCGGAGTCTCCTTGATCCTGTCCTTGAGTTCCTCCGCTTTCGCCTTCAGGACATTTCCCAGGTCGCCCTCCCCGCTGTTCGCGTCAAGCCAGCCGCGCACGAGCTGGAAGAGGACAGGCAGGTCGATGGTCGACAAGAAGTTCTGGATGACTTCGGGCTTCAGCTCGCCGCTGTCAGCGTCTCGGTCTTCGGGGTCCTGCTCGTCGCGAAGAGAGTCAAAAACCAGCTCGCCAATGAGCACGGTGTTGCGCTCGTCGAACAGGGCATCCACAGCTTCGGAGCGCGAGGAGTGCTTGATGTCCGCGAGCTTCTTGAGTTCGTCCGCTGCCGGGGGAGTGTGTTCCACCTCGCGCTGCTCAACAGAGCCTTCCGAGGTGGTCTTCTCTCGCCAGCCCGTGGTCTTCGCGGCATCGAAGGACCCTTGGTCCGTCAGCGTCGAGATCGTCGAGACCAGACCTGCGATGAGCGGCCGGCAGCGTCGAGCCGTAGCGAACGTGGCGGGGTACATCTTGAAGGTCTCGGTCTTGTCGTCTCCGAGGTCGACTTCGACTTCGACGCTCCTCGTGGAGCGGAATCGCTTGAAGCGGGATTTGGCACTCATGTCTAACTGGTGGGGTTGAAGAGAAAGGGCCAGCCGGAAAGATCCGACTGGCCCCCACGGTAGCCCTTCGCTAGGAGTTAGACAACCCAACGGAGGATGCTGCTACCTACCAGATCACGCAGCGTCGGGCAGGCGGATGGTGAGGTAGGGGCTGTCGGCGTCGGCGGTGGTGTTTTCTTCCACCTGGCCCGAGATCGGGATGGACGCCAGCTCGTCGCCGATGAGGCTCATGTCGCCGTCGGCAAGCAGGGTGACCTTGTGGAATTGGTACTCCACCTTCTGGTCGTTGTTGGCCGGGTTCTCCGAGACGAACTTGAGCGCCACCTGGACCGAGGACTGGGACAGGGCGCGTACCTCGTCGACATCCTTGTCGGCAGCGGCAGCGGTCGAGGTCCAAGTCAGGGCCCCGGTTCCGCTGTGTGTGGTAAGCACACGAACCATGCCCATCTTCAGGTCGACTTCGACTTCGTTGGAGGGAACGATCGCGCCGTTGACCAAGACATGGAAGTTGCCGGCGGCGGGGGTGGCGCCAGCGTCGTAGCCGTCGAGGTCGTAGTAGCGGCCGTCGGCAGCGGTCTTGAGTTCGTACCACTTGCCTTTGACCACTGCAGCGGACAGGGACTCAGCAGAAGCAGCGGTCGCGTTCTCGCTCGTGTAGCCCGAGTCGTTGGCGCTGCCCGAGAAGAAGAGAGCCAGGTTGTCGAAGGTCGTCTCGTCTAGTGCGAACGAGAGGCCCAGCGATTGCTCCAAGACGATCTTCTTGTCGATCGTCGCGAGGCCAGAACGGAAGTTCTTGCGGTCGAGGGTCTCGGAGGCAGCGTTGGTTTGGAAGTCCGTGACGTTGCCAACGTCGCGGTACGGGCCGGGCAGGTTGTTGGTCAGCTCAGCGACGTAGATGCGACCCCGTCCAAGAAGTACGTTGTCGCCGCTCGCGTTGCCGGTGGTGTTGACGCCAGTCATGGTGAGGAGGGGTCAAGAGGGAAGGTACGGCAGAGATTCGAAGCGGTAGGTAGCCTCGGTGCCGTCCGGTGATTCGTGCTGTTTAGGGTGTTTCACCGACTTCGACAGCACAAGCACGAAGCGCCGGTCGATGCCGTTTTCTGGGTCACTGGGTACTGATAAGTACCCGGCTTGCTCCAAGGCTCTCTCAAATGGGTCGAGATCCACCCACGCCTGGAAAGTGAGGATCACTTCGAAGACCTGACGGGTGCGTTCCAGGGAGTAGGTCCGCCTGTTCCTGCGGTCAGGGGACCACTCAGCCGAGACCTCGCCGACGAGCCTTGCCGTGGGTGTCAGCTCGTTGCCTGTGACCTTCAAGTTGTCGTCCACTAAAATTAGTTGACGGAACTTGTAGTTGGAGGCGAAGGCGAGAATGGCCTCAAACGCAGCGGTCGTATGGCTTACGTAGCCTTGTGCTTCGAACAGATCGAAGCTGCCGGCCTCCGCGCTTGATTGCGCGGCAGTGAGGATGAGACTAGCCAAGGTACTTGAGGTTCAAGAAGGAGCCATTCGCGAAGGTCAGCTTCGTACCTGACGAAGTGACCAAGCGGTCAACGAACACTTCGAGGTAGTCGTCGGCTGTCGCGTTGTTGAACACGAAGGGGACGATACACGGGGTCTGAGTCACGAACCCGAGAGCGGAGTAAACAAAGCCCTGCGCTCCGTAGGCTCCCTGCAGCTGGGTGCCGTCGAGCTTCAGCTTGAGGCCAAACTGGCACGAGCCTGCAGTACCGGCGCTGACAGTCAGTTGAGCACACGCTTCGTAGTAGCCCGTCTCGTGAAGCTGGACCCTGTTGTTGGCCAGGTCGACGGTGAACGTGTCTGCGTCCGTGTTCCTGGTGGTCGAGTTGAACGCTACCTTGGTCTCTGCGGCAGCGTTGAGGTCTTGGTTCCCTGCAGTGTCTACGATCTGGACCATGCGGTCCATGACTGTGTTGAGGTCGCGTGCCATTAGGCTGCTGTGACTTGAAGGGAGCCTGCGTTCGTGACGGTCACGTTGTAGCCCGTGCCGTTCGCCGAGTAAATCTTGATCGCCTTGCCGCTGCCGAGGAGTTCGAAGCCGTTGACGTCGATGACAGCGCGCTTGGTCGCGGACGCGTACCCTGCCGAGGGGCTCTCGTAGAACTCGATGATGCCCGCTCGGTCGAGTTTGATGCCCGCAGAGGCGCTCACTCCAGAACGCTCGGCATACAGGTCAACTACGTCACGCCCCCTCAGCGAGGAAACGCTGGTCTTATCCGAGGTCGCGTTTGCTCGCCATAGCGCCTGCAGGCCGTAGATAGCAGCACCGTCGTTGACCGCACAGGTTGCGCTGTACGGAGTAACCAGGATGTTGCCAAATCTGCTGGACGATCCCTGAAGTCCGAAAGCACCTACTTCCTGGACTCCGTACGTCACCGAGACATTCGCTGAGCCGGATGCGGGGGCGGAAGTGAACGTGACTACTTGCCCTGAGATGCTGTAGTCGGTGCCGGTTGTCTGTTGGACTCCGTCGATGAAGACTCGAACATTGCCGAACGTCGTCGGCAGCGTGAAGCTGGAGACAGTGAAGGCGGTAGTCGACCCATCACCGTTGAATGTCTGAGACTGGTCGGGCAGGTAGAGCACCGACAGCTGCGCTACGTCTGAGGTGCCCACGGCCGACGCTTTTTGCTGAAAGCCGGCTGCCCCCCTTACGGCCTGCCCGTAGGCGAAGCCTAAGCCGTCGAGCAGCGAGGCGCTCTGCAGCGTAGTGGCTAGGGTTCCGGCAGTAACCCCGACGCTCTGGATGTATCCAGAGATGCCAAGCCCTGCGAAGACGAGATCGTCCCCGTATGCCTGACTGCCGCTATATCCTGAGGGGAACACGCGGAAGTAGGAAGTGGGGCTCGAGTTCGGTATTCGGGCCCAGTTTCCCGAGAACGTATCGGTGGCCGGGCTGTCGACAAGCGCAATCAGGATGTCATCGGTCAGGAATTCCTGACCTCCAGGCTCTCCCGCAAGCGTGGTCTGCTGGGTGCAAGTGTAGAAGTCCCCCTTGGATGCGCCCGAGGGGAAACTGTCAGGATCGGTCGCACGAGGGTCCCAGGTGCCTTTGTAGTGCAGCCCTTTGGACAGGTTGTCCCACTGCGCGGGAGTGTGCGCCCCTGAGGCTACGGTTGAAGGGGCACGCCACAACCTATCGCTCGCTGCGACGAGCTGCCCTTCGCTGTACTCGACGTTCGTGTCGTGGTCGACGATTCCGTAAGTGAACTTCGAGCCCTTCGCGGTTTCTTGCAGTGCCTCGAAGCTGACGGCAAAGTAACGCCGGCCCAGCTCGGTGTAGCTCGCCGCGTCGAAGTGGATGTTCGAGTTGGGCGGGTTGTTGCCTTGATCCTCCAGCGTCAGGCCCGCAGAACTCACGAACCCGAAGCCTCTGTTCTGGGCCACCAGCTCACGGTGCGCTTCGTCGATGCGCTGGTAGTCAGAGGCGGCCACGGTCACAACAGTCTCAGGCCCGTATCCGTCAGACAGGAGTTTGGGGGCGAGTTGACCGATGAGCACCGTGATGTCGTCATGGCCGCCGTAGTAGTCGTCGGGGATGTTGTCTTTCCACCCGTTGACCATGTTGAGGAAAGCTTCCTTGTATAGCGACTTGGTCGTGCCGCCTCCGGCGTCGGCCTCCCCTTGGTGCCAAAGGATGCCCCGAAGCCATACGTCATTGTTGTTGACCAGCTCGGTCATCCGCTGGAGAACGTCCTGGTAGTACGCGCCTCCTGCAGCGTCGGACTGCCCCGTGGTGTTCGGGCCGTACCAGTCACCGTTGGTTCCGACCATGGAAGAGCCGCCGACCGCGCCTCCGCACAGGATGACCTTACGCGCGCCTCCGTAGAGCGCTCGGTAGCGTCCGAACTCAGCAGCTGGGGTTTGCTGGTGGTTGAGGTTGTAGGCCGCTGTGTTTCCTTCCGAAGAGTTGGTGCGGTGGAAGGGGTGCCTGGCCGGTCGCACCTTGCCTGCGTGGTCGACGAGGAAGAAACCAGGCTGGATGTTGTCGCGAGTCAGGTATTGCACGGAGCCGCCGCCGCCCGCCATGTTCGATTGGCCGCAGGCGATCCAGACCTCGGGCACGACATCCTCTTCGAGCTTGGAGCGCAGCTCGTTGAGGTCGATCGGCTGACCGGACTGTTTGTCCGAGTAGAGGCGGTTGAGCATCAGGGAGTCTCGACGTACAGCTCGACCGTCTGGTCGGTCGGGTTGATTCCGGGGTTGCCTGGAGGGATCGTGTCAGGGATGAACAGCGTTGCTCCCACGGTGGCCTTGAACGCGGCGTTGCCGTCGAAGTTGGCGGGGTGACCGTGCCAGGTGGTGAACACATTGGACGCCGCCAAGCACAGGCCGCCGAAGAGCACAGAGCCGCCTCCGACAGGGGTTAGAGTCAGTTGCGACGTGCCGGACACCGCGACGTAGCCTTCGACGCTCTCTACGGACACCAGCTCGTCCGCAGGGTTGGACCGTTGAAGCCACACGACGTCGGTTCCTGCCTGGCTGCCCGAGCTGTCAAAATACTTCATGCGGAACCGGAAGGTTCCGTCGTACTGACGGTAGTCCTCCAGCTGCCCCATGACGCTGAATTGGTCTTCGGTTGCAGGGGAGCCCGAGCTTGCGTTGATGCTCAGCGCTTCCTCGAAGTCGTCGAGCAGGTTGGCGACGGTGTTGGCTCGGTGACGGAAGACCAGCCCTGTCTTCGGCGACTGATTCAGAGAGAAGATCCTGGCGACGATTTCCTCAGAGCCAGCGGTCACGCCCCCGACGTTGACCAGATCAACGTAGTTCCTTCGCGAGGGGTCGAACGTCCCTTCTACGCGGACGCGGTTGGGGAAGACCAAGCGTTCGCTGCCGTTGTTGTTCGATCCGTATTCTAGAAGAACGCGGCCGCCTCGCACGAACGTGGATCCCATAGTGAGCGTCTCCGTCCCGGTGATCGTCTTGGCGGCGTAGTGTTTGTTGCCGCTAAAGTCGAGAACGGTGGAGTAGCTGACGTTTTCCGGGGCGAGGCGGGCAAAGTTGGCGTTGATCTTCTCTCCGCCAGGCTTGAGAGCATCAGCGCTAGGGTCGTCGGCGAAGTCGCCTACGTCAATGACGTCGAATTCAGGCATCGGACTTGAGGTGTAAGATGCCTTGGGCGTTGAATTTGACCACGAGCGTCTCCCCGTCGGAAGTGTAGGGGAAGTCGGGCTGCCCTTGAGTCTGATCGTAGACCGCTACGATTCGATTCGTCGCGTCGTCGGCCGAGTCCACAGTGCCTTCGTAGATCACCAACGCCCCGACGCTCTTGCCTGTCTCCAACGTGAAGGAGAGCGACACAGCGGCTTCTGATGAGCCCACCAAGGACGCGAACGGCTCGGCCACGTTGAGCACCTGTGCGGACGCCATTGTCGGCAAGGAGACACGCGAGTAGCCAGAGGCATCAGTCTCTTGAGACGACACATCCGCTACAAAGTCCAGGTCGGAGGCGTAGATGAAGTCCGTGTCGAGCAGCATCGCGTGGAGACTGCCGACTTGATCGAGCAGGTGTGCGAGGAAAGGCGCGGGGATCCTGGTGGCCATCAATCAGTGCCCTCGATCAGCGGATAGAGCTGGGGCCAGGCGGGGAACACAGTGCCTCCGGGCTTGCGGACAGTGGCCGTGTAGTTGGGGTTGCACGGGCCGATGGTGCTCGAGCGAATGGTTTTCTTGGCCGAGCCTGCCAGCTCTGTCTTGCCTGAGAGGATCGAGAACGCGTCTTCGACCTCAGTGGAGAGCATCGCGCGCATGCTGGCCTTCTCCTCGCCGGAGGCGAACAGAGGGGCCTCGGCGTTCCAGGCAGTGCGGTTCCCCGAGTTGGCGTCGGCGAACCGAACGTCGACCGTGTCGAGCAGGTAGAGCCGGACCAGGCGCACCTCGGTCAGGTTGGCGAGCATCCGCTTCGCCTCTGCAGCAGAGGTCGGCTGAGGCGTGAACGTCGTATCTTGCAGGGTCTGGATCTGGGCGGCCGTCAATTCGCGGTAGAAGCGAACGACGGCCGCCTGGATGGCCTCGTTGACGATGGAGTTACCATCCGCTTCCGGTACCTCAAGCAGCCCCGACATGCGGAGCGCCGCAAGTAGCGCCGGGGTGTCAGCGAGGAACAGCGGAGCGGTTTGGTTGCTCACGCGTCCGTGGAGGCAGGTGCGGGCTGGGTGATCGCCTTGAGCCGCATGCGGACGGCTTCGATGGCACCGGCATCGTCGGGCTGGAAGGTCGAAGCGTCGCCGCCCAGGTGCTCTTCGGCCACGGCGCGAAGCTCATCGACATCGAAGGCATCGACGACGTCGGGCTCGAAGGTCGGAACCTTGTCCATGGTCCTCTCGAACTGAGCGTCTTTGTCGGCGTCGCGTGAGCGCTCGATGTCGTCCAGCTCCGCTTCGGAAGGCCGGTTGGAGAAAGGCTTGACGTATTCGGCCAAGCCGGGGTCCAGCTGTCCGTCCTTGCGGCAGATTTGATCGTGGCGAACGATGGTACCGGCGCGGAACACGCGGCCCCCTTTGTTGGCCATGACGGACTTACCGTGGCGAACGACGTACTTCTCGGACTTCTGCATGTTGGGTTGTCTGCTGAGGGATAGAAAAAGGGCCTCCGAGGCCGTGTTTCCTCGGAGGCCCTAGGGATCAAACGTCTTGAGGGATCAGCCCGAGACGACCTTCGCGCGGCCCCAGACGTTGGGGCGACGCGGGAAGGGAAGGGGAGCGGACTGAAGGTAACCCTCGACGCCCCGGCCCTTCGACATCATCTCCATGTCGGCGAAGCGGCGGATGGGGACCGCTCCGGCGTTCTGGAGGGACTCGAAGGTCGGGTTCTCGGATCCGGTGGTGAGCTTGAGGTTCGGGATGGCCCCGTAGTTGAACTCGAACTCGGTGCGAGGCGCGGTCGACAGCCAGTAGGCGTACTTGGGCTCGATGACGTCGTAGGTGGTACCGTCGGGAGCCACGAGCTGCTGCCCGTACTCCCAGACGTCTTTGCCTCGCCAGCGTCCCAGGTACCGCGCCTGGGCGTCAGTGAACTGGCGCTGCAACTCCAACGTGCCGGTGTTGATGTTCCGGTTGTCGAGCTTGCTCGCGAGCTTGGTGTTCTCCTCGAAGGCGTCGGCAGCTTCAGGGCCCAGCAGGATGGTGTCGGGCTGGATTTGCGAGGAGCGCGAGAGCGCCCGGCAGAGAGTGCGGTCGACTTCAGCCGGATCGTGGTCGCTGACTCCAGAGGTTGCGTCGTCCCAGAACTCGCTGGTGAGCGTGAGGTCCAGCGTCGAGTCGTGCGGGATGGTGACCGTGAACGCCGACCCGTCGGGGTCGGAGTAGTCGATCACCCAACGAAGCATCTGGGAGACTTCCCATTCTTCGAGGTTGTCGACTTGGTAGGTCAGCTCTTCGAATTCGCCGGCAACGTGACGTGCCAGAGCGGCACGACGACCTTCGTCGCCGTAGAGCGAAGCCCCCGCGCGACGGACGAACATCAGATCCGAAGGCGTCATGCCTCGGGAGATGTTGACCTGCGGGGCCTTGACAGCGCGGAAGGTCGTGGTGCGGCCGGAGACCTGGCGAGGCTCGGCTTCGATCGAACCAAAGGGAGCGATCTGCTTCGAGTTCGAGACGATCGCCAGTTCGAAGGTTTCGGTGGAGCGCAGCTCCTCGCGGAACGGAAGGAGGTTCCGAAGGAAGCTGATCTGCGGGTCGACCTCGTTGACGACGCCCGACAGGGTGACGTAGTTGAGTTCGGGGACCAGCTCGGAACCCTGCGCGGCAGACGGTGCGGGCGACATGGTTTTGAGGGGTTAGAAAGAGGTGAGCGGGCGAATCCCGAGGGGTCAGTCCTTAGCGGACAGACCGTCGACGAAGATGCCTTGCTTGCGGAGCTCCGGGTCGCGGAGCGCGGTGTCCAGGAGGCCCTGCGTCTCTCCAGAGGGGAGCAGGACGTCGGCGTATCGGATCTTGCCGTAGAACAGCGCATCTCCGAGGACTTCGTTGGTCGCATCGACGGTGACGTCGCGCGGGTAGACGAAGGCGACGATCGGGGTCGCGGCGGCGCCTCCGGGCTCGTTGGTGTCTTGCCACGCGACAAGCTCACCAGCGGCGTTGAGGACCATCGGGGTGCCGACCTTGTAGGTAGGAGCGCCGGTAGCCGCGTCGAAGGTTTTGGTCTGGACCGCGCCGGCCTGGTTGCCGGGGACGATGCCCGGGAACGGGTTTTGGACCCGATCTTGGAGCAGCTCTTTCTTGATGAGCGACATGGAGGATCAGTGGTGGTTGAGTGAGGTGAAGGCCCGAGGATCAGGCGGTGAGGCCCCGCGCGGCGCGGCGTCCCTTGTTGACGTCGGCAGCCATGAGCTTGCCCAGCTCGTGGAAGTCGTGTTGCGACTTGTGCAGTCGAATGCCTTGGGTGCCGCCGCCGAGGTAGCGCTCACCAGTGGTCTTGACCGGGGTCGGCGAGGAGTCGCTCACGTTGGAGCGGCGCGGGGCAGGCTCGGGCTCGCCCTGGTCGTCGTCCGACTTAGCGAGGGTCTCGCGGTACTTGGCGACGGAGTCAGGGTCGTTCCAGTCGATCTCCTCTTGAGCCTTCTTGAGGCGCAGCTCCTCTTCGTACTTGGCGAGCGCCTCCGGGTCGGAGAGGTCTACGTCGGGAGCTGCCGGCGGGTCGCCTGCGTCGTTCTTGGTGTCGTCGTCGTCGTCGGAGTCGTCGCTCTTGGTGAGTCGAGCGTCGAGTTTCTCGTCCACCTTGGCGAGCAGTCCCTCGCCAAAGCTGTCGAGCATGCCTTTGAGTTCGTCAGGCTTCATGTCGTGAATGTCGAGGGAAGTCGAGGTGGAGGAATGAGTGTGGATGCTTGCGCGACCTTGGCGCTCGCGCACCATGCCGGCAAGCTCAACAAGAATGTCCTCCGCGTCCATCTTGCTGAGTGTTTCAACTTTCGCGGGGCCGTAGAGAGACACCCCGCCGATCTCGCCTTCGCGCGCGGCTTTCTTCAGGTCTTCGTCGAGGAAGACGTAGCGCTGAGCCCAGCCCCCCGTGGCGTCGATCGCGTTGCCGTCGGTGTCGGTCCAGCCTTCGAACCGTTCGTCAGCTTTTGCCACGATGAAGTTCTCGGCGACGAAGACTTGATCCGACGAGAGCGTCTGAAGGTCGTGGTTGATGTCGACTTGGCTGCCGTTCTTGGCCCAGGTCTCGCACATCTTCTGGATGACCTCGGAGCCCGAAACGTCGCCGTCCGAGTCGAGGTGCTCGGGGATGGTGACGAGAGTGAGCATCTCGCCCTTGTCCTCGTCGTACTTGACCAGAGGGGTCCAAGTGATCGACTGGGCGTCACCCTCGGATTTCACGAGCACGGGGAGGCGGTTTTTGCCCTTCCGGCACAGAGAAACGTGGGTGATATTCGCGTCGAGGATGCGATACCGAGGCTTCATGGGGTTCAAAGCTAGGGGGACTTCCAACTAGAAAGCTACACTGGAAGCCAGATTTCCCTCCACGGAACCCCAGAACAGACAACTTCGGTATCAATGAGTACCTCAGCCCAAAAGACCGAGCAGCCGTCGACCGCAAAGCGGCGCATCCTTCATGCGGTATCGAGAAACCGCAGCCTGCTCACGGACCCCGATGCGTTGCTTCCGAAGCTGCTTGCTAAGGCAGTGACGCGGTCCTCCAACGTAGAGAACCAAGAGGGCTCGGTGCAGTGGGACACGATCGTTCCGCCTTTCGACTACGAAGGCGCGATGGTCATTCGCGAGTACAACACTCACCACTCTACGTGCCTGGAGCAGTTGACTTCCGCTGTGGCCTCGCGGGGGTTCTGGAATGACACTGTCGCGGACAAGCTCAACGCGAAGTGCGATATGGACCAAGGCGGGTACTTGCCCATCTTCAAAGACGGGGTCGACAACTATTTTGAGCTTGGAGGCTTTGCCTTGGAGGTGGTGCGAGATGCGCCGGGCAAGTCAGGAAACAACGCAACTGGTATCCGCTACATCCAGCGAATGCCGGGCGAGCGCTTGCGAGTTCACCGCTACAAGGACAAAAGCGGAGATACTGACTGGTGCTGGGAAGTGGTCGCCTCGGGCTACCACGCAGCCCAGGAGTTGATGAGGAGCGCTCAGTACACGGTCAACGTGACAGGAGGAGAGACAGACAAGCTACACGCGCGCTTTGGGCACAAGGACAAGTTCATCGCTGACGACAAGGGAGGCAACCGTAAGCCCGAAGAGATCAGCGAGATCATCTACATCCCACAGAACCGAACGCGCAGTCGGTACTACGGCAGGCCGCGTTGGATCTCCGCGACCCCGTCGATGGAGATGGTGCAGCTTGCGTCGCAGCACGAGTTCAACTTCTACTTCAACCGAGGGGTGCCCGAGTTCGCGCTGATCGTCACCGGGGCGACCATCGAAGAGGAAGAGTGGGAGGAGATGGAGGCCAAGCTCCTGCAGCATGTCGGTCTGGACAACAGCCACCAGAGCATCGCCATCAACTTCTCTAACCCGGAAGTCGAGGTACAGCTTGAGAAGCTGGGCATGGACGCGGAGCAAGAAAACCGCTTCACGACGGACATCGACACTCTGGCCTTGATGATCGTGACGGCACACGGCGTCCCTCCGATGATGGCGAACATCCAACTGCCTGGCCGGGCAGGGGCCACGAACGAGCTGATGAATGCGATCCTGCAGTTCCAACTCACGTCGATCGACGGCTACCAGATTGCTCTGTCTCTCGGACTGGCAGGCACGCTAGGCAACCCCAAGCTCAACGGAGGCATCGGGCTCACCATGGACGACTTCTTGGTGCGGCCGGAAAGCTCCCCGTCTGCCAAGACCGGAAGGAACAACGCCTGGCGTCGCATGACCGACGACATCGATCTCCTTCGCATGGAGACCATGGGGAACATGCGCCAGGAAGTGGGCAGCCCTACGACCACGCGGAACCTCGACGACGGCCCCGCGCGTAACGGGCGCGACCTGAATGGCAACCAGTGACCCCCGGTCGATCAAGCTGGAGCTGGTCGAGTACGCATCCAAGCGTGCCTACGACCGGCTCCAGGAGATCACTCCCAGCCGCCGGCTGAGAGATTCGCTCCGGGTTCTCTTCCTCGGGGGCGGCTCGGTCTTTGGCGATGCCGTGGCGTTCTTGGAGTACCCGGAGTATTGGGCGGTGTACCTGCACGACGGGCATTCAGGGTTCAACCCGACCTTCGCCAAGAAGCTCGTGTTCTTCGCCGACCCCAACGACGACCCGCGCATTGCCCCGCTCCCCGGGGGCTACCCTACGCGCTTCTCTGACGCCAAGCGGCTCACGGCGGCTCAGTACGCCGAGGGGCTCCGCAGGAACCGCCAGAGAGCGCGACAGGGCGGCACGCCCTTCATGTACGTCTTGCCCTCTGTCGGCCCCTGGGGAGGCTACAAGTGGTTGGAGGGAGGCGGGGGCTTCGCCGACGGAGGCATGCGAGGCTTCGGAGACACCGTCGGGCCCGAGATGGCCCGGCGCTTCCGCACTTGGATCAAGACCCGCGTGGCAGTCAGCTCCGAAGCCAAGGTGAGCCTCAAGCTGAAGTGAACTTGGAGATGAACTTCTGACCGTTCGGGGTCGAGCCCCAGATCGCCAGACCGATCGCGTCCATCAGGTGCTTCCAGTCCGACTTCTTGACGGGCTTCCCGTCGGACATCTCGACCTCGACGTAGTCCTCGGTCGGGACGAGGTAGGGGTCCTTGCCCCCAGCGCGCTCGGTCTCCCAGCCTAGGAGCTTGGCGTACTTGGTGTGCTCGGCCAGTTTGGACCGTTGGCCCTTCCACTCAGCAGGCTTGGGGATGGCTATGCTGCAGGAGAACTGGCACGCAAGAATCCCTGACACATGCGCCACTTGAATCATGTCGTTGGGGTCCACGTTGCGTCGATTGGAAGCAACGTAGATTTGTTGGCCTTCAATGACGGCAGCGTCACTATCAACCGCATGGTTGGACACGGAGAATTTGCGAGTCTGCCGAAGCATGTCGGTGTAGCCAGAGGCTCGAACCACCGCTAAATGTACAACCTCGTTGTCCTCAGTGTCGTAGACAGCGAAGGCGGTCGAAGTCAGGTCAGGGTCAACGCCTAAGAAACGCATCAGGCAGCTTCCTTGTAGCTAGGAGGGGACCAGACTTCGAGCTGGCCCTTCTCGTTGTAGATCGGATCGAACAGCTTGGAGTAGGCCATGCAGAGGCCCGGCTCGGCTTTGATTTTCACGTCAGGAGCGACGAGGGACATGGACTCCTCCAACACCTGGCGCACGCGAGCTGCTTGCTTGCGCGCAGCGGGCACGTCGTAAGGGACTTCGACGAGGACTTGGTCGTGGACAGGAGCCACGATGCCGCAGCCGTACAAAGGAGAGTCCATGCTCGGGTCGATCATCTCGCGCCAGAGGTTGAACTGGGCGATGCCGAACCCCTCGGCTGCGGGGCTCTGCATGAACTTGCCATTCGCCAGGGCACAGAACCTGGCCCCTCGGCGCGTGATCCCGAATGGCGTGGTGTAGGTGTAGCCTTCCACAGCTCTGCGCTCGTCGTCGTCGAAGGCATCGTCGGTCATGCCGATCACCTCGTTCATCGGGTCGGTCTGCTCGCCACACCACGCCTTGGCGTAGACCATCTCGGGGTATGTGGAGAACCACTCTTCGCGGAAGAGCGCCGCGTCTTCCTCGGACATGGCGATGCCGTACGTTGCAGCAGCGAATGAGACCATGGTGCCCGGGCCTAGCATGCCAGGGAAGCCCAGGCCGACCGGCTTGGCGAATGTGCGCCAGTGCTTGTAGAGGGCCTTCAGCTCGTCCGAGCCCTCAGCAGGCAGTGACTTGAAGAGCTGGTAGATTTCGTCTTCGTGCGACGCTCCGATCTGTCGGATGATCCCACCGAACTCGTCGCTCTTACGCGCGGCGAGCTTCGACCCGAGGTAGGCGTGCAGGTCGTAGCCCTTGTTGATCTTCTCGCGGTGAACGCAACGGACTTCGGAACCGAACAGGTCCCACGTCTGCTGAGCGACCATGCACAGCTCAAGCGCTGAGTAGTCGGCGTCAATGAACAGACGCCCTTCGCGAGGGACGTGGACCCTGCGGGGCTCCACGGGCTCGATCAGCCACTCACCGTCAGGGCCTCTCTCGCCGCCCAGGAACCCCGCTGCTTGCTGAATGTTGCGGCTGGGGACGATGTCCGACTTGTAGCTCGATGAGCGCGTGGTCTCTTTGAAGCTGTCGAACTGGGGGTGGACGACGGGGTGCCCGTCGACCAGCGCGATCTCTTCCTTGGCCTTCTTGACCGACTGCCGGCGCTGATACTCGCCGCACACGTCAGGGTCGAGAGCCGCAAGGATGGGCATAACCTCTTTGTCGATGCTGGTGTACTTAGCGAGCGTCGTGATGTCGCACGGGTCCGCTTCTTGACCCTCGGCAGGCGGGTCGTTGAGCAGCGGCCAGTCCTCGACCTCGTCAGGCATGAACGCGTGCTGCTTGAATGCCTTTTTTCCTGTCTTGGTGAGACGAATGCGTCGGTTGTTCTCGATGAGAACGGACAGGCAGTGCGCCTTGAACTTTGTCTCTGCGACCTTCTCCTTCGTGGGTGCGCTAATCTTGACAGGACAGTCGCACCCCTTCCTGTCGCAGCCCTCGACGTGGTCCTTATGCCCTCCGGCGTGGGGCTTCCCCTCCTGGGCAGGCAGCAAGAACCCTCCTTCTACAAGGTTCGGGAGGGTGTCGATGTGCGCGATCTCCTCGACGCGCTCTTTCAGGTGGTCGACATAGTCCTGGTCGACAGCGATCCCGTAGCAACTCGTGAGGTGGTAGCCGAAGTCGATGGCGGCGCGCATCCGCGCCCCGTGCAGCGTGGCGTGTGACGATGCAGCGCGCTCGATCTGAGCCTCGTACACCTGCAGTGCATCGACAGAGTCCGCGATAGCGTAGTCGGCGGCTTCCTTCGGGTAGTCCTTGGCGCTGACTCCGTAAAGCAGGTTGTAGTTGAGACGCCAAGCGTCTTCCTCTGTCTTCTGCGCCTTGCGCGACCGCCCGAGGTACTTGGTGGCCAGCGAGTCCAGGTGGTACTTGAGGCGTTCCGTTCCCTCGCCGTTGGGCAAGTAGATTTGGTCGAGCCTGCCGTGGTCGCTGAGGTTGAGCACCTTCTCGGCCATCTTCGAGCAGTAAACCCGCATGTCGGCGTAGGCGTCGAAGACCTTGGTGACCAAGTGCGGCCACTTGTTGATCGCTACGGCCATGTCGTAGGCCGCGTTGTGCGCGATGATGAGGACATCGTCGGCGTCGAGCACGGAGGTCAGGGTCTCCTCCGCGTCGGCCATCTCCTCCTTTGTGTCTCCCATCAGGTACTCCTCAATGCGGCCGTTGGCGTCGTGCCAGGCTGCAGAGAAGCAGATCATGGGGGGACACACGCCGAACTTGGACCCAATGAGGTCCGTTTCGGAGTCCCAGGCGAACAGGTGTTCGAGCTGCGGTTCGATAAGTTGCGGCATGTGTCCCCCTCCAGGATCAGGCGTCGTCTTCGTCGGATTCGAACAGGTGACTCACAGCGGCGTACTCCTCTTCGGAGATCAGCCCTTGCAAGTCATCAGGCGAGCCAACCGAGTTCCAGAAGTAAGGCGTGGTGTAGCCCTTGACCTTCTTGAAGTCGATCATGCCGTGCGACGGCGACTCAGGATCGTCAATGCGAGGCAAGTCCTCCCCGTCGTACTCGGCTTTGCGGAAGCGGTGCTCCATGGTCATCACGACCACGCGCCCCGAGAGAGACTGCTCTTCGCCGATGACCGCCATGACGTCGTCTTCACCGACGTCGTCGGCGTCGAAGTCTTCGTCGTCGTCAAACGCGGCAGCAAGGAGGGTGCAGAGCTTGTCCTCCCAACCCTCCGAGCGCTCCCAGTATTTGACGGCGACCTTGTCTCCTGCCTTGTTGGGGCGATCTGCTTGGAATTCGGGGTGGACGTCTTCGGGGGTAGCCCACGGCTCGATACAACCAAGGACGATCATGTCGACCTTGATGAAAGCACCGTTGCGGGTCTTCGGGACGTGCTCGGCACCGTCGAGCATGACGACGTACTTACCGGGGCGCATCTTCGCATCTTGCTTGCGGGCTGAGCCCTTGAAGCCGCTGAATGCTGTGGGAACGGACTCTTTCTTGGTGGAGGCTTTCTTAGCCATGGTAGTTGGCGCTGCTCGAAGCAGTCTTTAGGTGTCGGTTGTTGGTTAGTTCGAGCGGAACTTTTCCCCGAAGCGATCGAGGTAAGCCCGCTCTTCCGCCGCGTCTAGGTTTCGCACACGCAAGCCACGAGTGGCGAGGTACTGCGGGGGATAGGCGCGAGGTTCGGTGAGCCAGCGTCCGTCGATGACCTTCTGTCGGTCACCCATGACGCGGGCTTGGTACACGGCTTCTACAAGCGTGGCTGCAAATTGTAGATCATCCCAGTCGCCGTGCATGCAAAGGTTCTGCGTGATTTCATCTCGTTCCTGGCCGTTGCGGTGCAGTCGTCCGAGCGTTTGATTGAGCAGCGTTGCCTTACGAGGCACTTGCACGAAGAGGGCGTTGTGGTGGAACTGCAGGTTGCGTCCCGTTCCGTGGGCCTTCGTACTGGCAACCACGATCTTGTTGACGTTGCGTTCGTCTCGAATGGCGTCGGCTGCAGCTTTACCGCCGGGGCAGAACAGCACGTCGAGGCCCTGCTCCAGGCAGACAGAGGACAGCCAGCTCCCCACCGCCTGGTGAGAGTACCACAGGATGCCCCCCTCGCCTTTCGCGGCCCACGACTCAGCGATCGAAGCAGCGTACGTCATCTTGTAGTCGCAGATCAGCTCGGCGCGTCGTTGGCGTTCGACCAGAGGGCCTTCGGCCTCCAGTGCTTTGAACGCGGACCATGCCTCGAAGAGTTCCAGGTCTTTGACCTTCTCGTTGCCGAAGCGAGAGAAGCTCAGACCGATCCACTTGGGCGTGTCTAGCTTGGGCCGACGCTTTGTCTGCAGGAACGCTCGAAGCAAGCGGTTGTATTCTTGCTTCAGCTCGTGGTGCCGCTTCGAGCGCTCCAGGTCGTCAGGGTTGGCGTCGACAGGCCAGTCGTGGGCGTAGTAGAAGCCCGCTGACAGCTCGAACAGGTACTTCCACTTGTGTAGGGCGTAGCTGATCTCGTCACCGTCAGGCGTGATCCACAGCTCGTCTACACCACGTCGGAGTTCTTCGAGTCGC
>Ga0316207_10000555_pt1 | contig 57465 bp, 65 predicted proteins | sample 6weekpyrite_MG_FD_204943 | JGI IMG/M metagenome (GOLD analysis project Ga0316207, IMG submission 204943) | Microbial mat bacterial communities from mineral coupon in-situ incubated in ocean water Damariscotta River, Maine, United States -... | ecosystem: Environmental > Aquatic > Marine >...
ATTAAACAATCGACCAAGGAAATGCCTTGGCATTAAAACACCTAATCAGGTATTTTTAGGCATCAACCCATCCGTTGCACTTGTGAGTTGAATCCGCGTGTAATAGTAGTGGACGCTAATAAGAATATGGATATTCGACCAAATACAGCTGCGCTACTAGCACCGCGCAGTTTTACGCCACGTGAAAACCTACCTGTGCCGGGAAACCCTCAGGCAGAGCAGCATCGTCCAGATGCTTCGCCCGGTATTATTCCTACAGGAGGTAGTCCAGAGGCAGATGTCATTGAAAATGTCGAGCGGGCAAAACGGTCTTCGGTTGATTTCCAGATCATTGATGCCGTGCTTGGGGATGGTACTGAATCAAGCAGTGAAATAGAAAACACCGAAATATCCACTGAGGAACCTGTTCAAGCCGATGCCAGCCCGTTACAAGCTTCACCGACCAATGAAATAGAAGTGACGATTCAACAGGCCAATGTTCAAATCAATGTAACCTCAACATCCGTTCGGCTTGAAACACCCAGGTCTCAACCTGAACCTGAGGTTGCACCTGAGCCTGTACGTCGTACAGACCCGATTGCCTTTGATCTGGATAATAATAGCGTAAATACCAGTATCGCTCAGCAAGTCAATTTTGACATTGATGCGGATGGTCAGCTCGATACAATTAATCGCCTTGCTGGTGATGATGCATTTCTCGCGCTAGACAGAAATGGTGACGGCATCATAAACAATGGTGCGGAACTGTTTGGCGATCAACATGGCGCAGCGAATGGCTTTGATGAATTAGCGAAATTTGATGACAACCAGGATGGCGTGATCAATACGCTCGATAATGTGTTCTCACAACTTCGTCTATTTACGGCTGGCAGTGATGAAACACTATCACTCGCAGAAGCGAGTATTCGATCCATCAATCTGGATTATCAGAACACCGATGTTGCCCTGAATACCTATGACCGTATCTCGCAGTTATCGACGTATGAACGTGAAGATGGCACAACCGGCACTACTGCTGACGTGCAGCTTGGATTACGTGCCTGAAACAAAAAACCGGGGCATAAAGCCCCGGCTTTCCATTCTATTGCAACCCGCTTAGTAGGCTGCAGTAACAACCTGCGACAGGGCCAGAAGACCCAGGAACAGGCCGAACAGGGCGCCAGACATCTTGTACAGGTTACCTAAAGTCTTTGCATCAGCTTCTTTACTCACAACACTTTCCTCACATCAATTACGTTTTCATGGCCGTTTCCGGCCACCCCAAAATCGAGGAGTAATCTACTGTTTTACTCGGAATTTTGGAATTTCAACGTTCTGATGGGCAGATAAACTATTTTTGAATAAATGCTTATAGATTAAAGGGTTATAACTTTCACCCTTAAATAGCCGTGTAGAAGGGTCAAGCATTCAAGAGCATTCGACCCGATTCATGAATGCGACAGTGTCCTGTAATGCCGGGGTGTAAAAGCGAAATGTACTGGAAAGTGACAGCAGAATGTCGATGTGATCGGTATTTTCATACAGTTTTACCTCGACGTGGCCACCGCTCTGCCTGATCCGTTCTGCAAGGCGTGTAGAGTTACCCGGTTTGACAATCGTATCATCCTTGCCGTGCATCAATAACATGGCAGGATCACCCGCATTAACAAACGTTATTGGTTGCGTAACCTGCAGGTCATGTGCAGAACTGAAAACACGCCTGACATCCGCCTGGTCGATAGGCAGGAAATCATATGGCCCTGCCAGCCCCATAAATCCACACGGCCGTTTTATACCCTGCTTCAATAACGCCTCGTTGACAGCTACCATCGCTGAGATATGCGCCCCGGCTGAATGCCCCATAATAAAAATACGCTGCGGATTGCCTTTAAACCTAGCGATGTTCCTGTATACCCAGTCATAGGCATGTGCTCCATCACGTACAAACTCATGCCAGTCAACATCGGGGTAGAGACGGTAATCCGGAATCACTGTTACCAAGCCTTTTGACGTCAACGCATCGACCACGAAAGCATATTCATCTTTACTGCCATACTGCCAACGACCACCGTAGTAAAAAATGACCACATCAGTATTGTCAGAAACATCATGCGGCACGTGCACGTCGAGACGTTGCCGGTCATCATTGCCATAGACGCGGTTGAGGCTGCTCGAGTAACCGTTTTGATCCACCGTTGCATTGAGTATCTCGAGCGGTGAACAGCCGACCAACAAGCCTGTTATAACGCTCAGCAAGATGAATGTGCGTGTCATTCTATACATACGTATATATTCATATTTTACGTAAAACCATATTATTACTTAAAGATATATGCATTTGACAGCCCATTCCGGGTATACACAAATAGATGCTAACGTGTATCCTGTAAATAAAAAAACAAAGTAGCGTCGCAATATTTATCCTGCCAGATGCTAAAGGAATGGCCGATGACTGAAAGCCAAACCAAGGATACTCTCCAGATCCGGGCCGAGCAGGTACGGGCGCTGTACAGCCTTGCGCCAAAGGCCATTATCGCAAGTATGGGCGTGGCAAGCCTCGTGTTTGTCTTTACCTGGCAGATCTCTGAGCACATGCCGTGGATACTCTGGCTTTCAATATTGCTATGTATCAGCATTGCCCGCTTGTTACTTTGTCGTCGCTTCCAGAAAGCAAACCCACCTGACACTGACATCGCAACATGGGAATCGCAATTTAATCTGGGCGCATTTGTTGCGGGTTGTATCTGGGGTTCTCTGGCATGGCTGTTGAATATGTCCTGGCCTGTGCCTTACCAGGCTCTTGTCTATGTCGCACTGTTAGGTGTGAGCTCAGGTGCGCTGGCTTCAAACGGTGTGCTCACCCGTACCTTCATGTATTTTACAGCCCCTGTCGTCGCGCCTATTGCCCTGTTACTTGCCAATGTTGGCGATGGTTCAAACCTTGGTATGGCGGCATTAGTCGGTCTATACCTGGCCATGCTCTACAATGCCTCTGTCGGTTACCAGGGTAACCTCGAGAAATCACTCGCCCTGCAACACAAGAATGCGGCACTGCTTGCATCACTCTCCGAAACAAATGTCGGGCTGGAAGCAGAAATTATTGATCGCAGACATGCCGAAGTTGCACTATGGCAGGAAAAAGAACGTGCCGAGATTACCCTGCACAGTATCGCGGATGCCGTTATCACCACGGAGCAGGATAATACGATCAACTACCTCAACCCCGTGGCAGAAAAACTGACCGGCTGGCCCATGCAGGAGGCACTCGGCAAACCACTGGAAGAAGTCTTTCAAATCGAAGAGATAATTCTCGATCCGGAGCAGGGAACATCAACAGATATATCTTCCAGCGGTATCGGCCAACGCCGCTTGCTTAACCGCGATGGCGTGATGACAACCATCACGCATACGCTTGCACCGATCTGTACCGCAGATGGTCATGCATTTGGTTCTGTACTCGTATTCCAGGACATCACACCTATACAGAATATGGCCAGTAAACTCGCTTACCAGGCAAGCCATGACACTCTGACAGGCCTGATTAATCGGCGTGAGTTCGAGCAACTTCTGAGCAAGGCCCTTGAAGCCGCACAACATGAAAACGTCCAACATGTCCTGCTCTACCTTGACCTTGACCAGTTCAAAGTCGTCAATGACACGTGTGGTCACCGTGCTGGCGATGAGCTTCTTAAACAACTGTCCAAGGTCCTGCAAAATACTTTACGCCGTTCCGATACGCTGGGGCGTCTGGGCGGTGATGAATTCGCGGTATTGCTACAGGGCTGTCCTATAGATGTCGGCGCAAAGATTGCAGAACAGCTTCGACGTACAGTTAAGGGATTCCGTTTTTCCTGGGACAACAAGACATTTGAAATTGGCGCCAGTATTGGCGTCGTCCCGATAGGCCATGATGACCAAATGGCTGGCGATCTACTCAGTGCCGCGGACATGGCCTGCTACACTGCCAAGGACCTGGGACGTAACCGTGTTCATATATATGAATACGAAGATGCCGAACTGGCACGACGCCAGGGTGAAATGCAATGGATATCACGCATCACTCATGCCCTCGAAGAAGACCGTTTCCTGCTTTATTACCAGGAGATTGCCCAGTTGAATGGCAATAAAGGCATGCAGAGACACTTCGAAGTCCTGCTGCGTATGGCTGATGAGAAAGGAGATATTGTGCCTCCCGGTGCATTTCTGCCCGCTGCCGAACGCTACAACCTGATGCCATCACTGGACCACTGGGTCATTGAGAATTCCTTTGACTGGTACCGTGACAACGGTGAACCTGATCTTGTCTGCAGTATCAACCTGTCGGGCACCTCGTTCAATGGGACTGAACTCATCCCTTTCATTCGAAAACAATTTGAACGCACCGGGATACCGGCACATGCCATCTGTTTCGAGATTACCGAAACGGCTGCTGTCTCCAACCTTGCTGCTGTTTCGAGCCTGATACAGGAGTTGCGCGTCATGGGTTGCCAGTTTGCACTGGATGACTTTGGCAGTGGACTCAGTTCGTTTGCTTACCTGAGGAACCTGCCGGTTGACTATCTCAAAATCGATGGTGAGTTTGTCCGTGATATCGCTACTGATCCCGTTGATCGCGCCATGGTCTCGGCTATACATACCCTCGGCCAGGTCATGGGCAAAAAGACCATTGCTGAATTTGCTGAAAACCAGGCTATTATCGATGAATTAGGCAAGATTGGCGTTGACTACGCACAAGGCTATTTCAACGGCAAGCCTGAACCGCTTCAAGGTCACATCAGCCTGGTCGGGCGCCTGTCGACGGCATTATCAGCATAACCTATCCTAAAAAGTTGAACTGAGCCTGCTCAGAAAAGCTCTTTTTTACTGACCCGCCCATCATATTCACGGAAATAGATCGCTCTGAATTGCTCTTCGTGGGTAAGAAACAACTTATACATCACACCGCTTTGGTAAGGGTAACGTCTTTCAGTATGCACGATCGAGAAACCCATCCTCTCCCAGATTTCGTTGCGGTATAAGCGTGGGCGGCACTTGCCACGGTCCGGTGCTGTAAACACAATCTCACGAGTTGTCTGATCAAGTTCGACCTTACCAAATGTAGAACTCCTGACCAGCGGGAACATTACATGCTCGACCAGGACAGGTGCGACCCGTTCCTTGTCTATCAAATCTTCAAGTAGCCTTCGCAGGGGTTCCGCATCATCCGCTACTGCTGTCGGTAGAGAGACTGTCAATAACAGTGCCATGCACATAGTCAGAATCAGCTTGTTCATAGTTGCGCCCTCATCTTGCTTCAAGAAAAACTTGCCGAACACCCGGAACCTGCCTGCCAATGTTACTCAATAAGGTGTGGACCAACCTCCTGCAACGGGCCAAGCGGGTTCTTTTTCGTTCGCGTCTCATCCAGCTGCGGGCTACCACCTGCCAGTTTATACACCACCTGGTTATCGACGATCAGGAATAATGCCTTGAACTGCCAGCCTGTTCGATGCTCTTTTCGTTTTATTACGAATACATCCAGCCAGAAATTACCAACACGTTTTTTATCAATATCCTTGATATCCACATCATAGCTGAGACACGCCTCACGCGCTCGCATACAAGCGACCACACCAGGGTGGTAATGTGCATCGTCACCCGGCCTGTATTTGAATAACTGGCGAACATCGAGATAATTCAGGATCTTGATATTTGGTGTTTTGTGCGGGTCGAAACCGAGTTCGGATAATTCATCGATGTTAGTCTCGTTAGGAATAACCTGATCAAATGCGGCCTGCGCATCATCAAAACTCGTCCATGGTGATTTTACGACCTCCTTTCCACTGGGCAGCATCGTGGAACATGCACTGCACAGGGCAAGAAAACTGATAACAAGAATACGCAACAACACGTTCATCAAGGTGTACAACTTATTTTAACTTATTTGCCCACATGGCAAGGCGGTGTTTCATCGATTTCATTGAGACCTGGTCCTCAGGCATTGGTGTAATGATCTTGTCATGACAAAGCAGGCGGTAGATGTATTCAATTTTTTCAGCCTGTGAGTCAGTCGGTTCAAACTCGACTACACCGCGCTTTTCACCATATTTGACACCTTCGGCAATCGCCTTTTTAACCAACTCCGCTTCGTTTTTCAGCTTTTTCATATCCTCTCCCTCTACACTTCAGGAAATAGTCCTTGTCTCGACCTTATCATGCTTTACGTGGCCTGCTAACCATTAACACATCGGATTACGAGCCCAACCTGACAATCGTGTGCTGGCGATAATACTGCCGCAGTTGTTCATAGATTGCACCATAGTGCTGCTGAAGAACAGCCGGGCGTTCAAAAAACACCTCGCTTAATACCGCAAAGAATTCAGCCGGTGAACTCGCGCCGTAACAATCGATATGCATCTTCCTGCCACGGCGGCATTTGTGCTGGAAATCTTCAAAACCTGTACTAAAGGCCTCCACCCATGCCGTTGGATCCATATTGGCATGCAAGCGTGGGTATCCGTTCGCCACACCATTTTGCATATCAAGTTTGTGTACAAATTCGTGGATGACGAGGTTATGACCATCTATGATCCCGGCATGCTCAGTTTCGTCCCATGCCAGTATGACCGGTCCACGATCCCAGGATTCACCTGCCAGGTTTGATTGTACGTGGTGAACGACACCGTATTCATCTGCCACAACACGTTCGGGTGCAAAACTGCTTGGGTACACGATCACCGCTGTCCAGCCATCATAATGCTCAAGACCAAGTTCAAGAATGGGCAAGCATGCCTGCAAGGCAATTATCAAGGCCATTGGCTGTGTCACAACAAGGTCATGTGCACCCTCTAATACCTTGTCATTGAGGAACAAAATTGCCAATTCACGCAGTTTTTTATTTTCAGCTTTGCTTAGGCTGTCGAGTAATGGCAGTGAGACATATGCCTTATTCCACTGTTCAGTTGTAATGTTGGAACGCCTGATAACGCGGCGTCTTAGCCAGTTCTGAATGAATTGAAACAATCAGACGCCCCCTGGGAACCTGTCAGGCTCCAGTTCTTTCGATATCTACTTCGTTGATGGAACGATTTATATCTCATGCACCCTGTTCTTCTGATTGTAACGTCCCCAGATGTTTTTCAAGCTCAGACGTAAAACACTGATAGTCTTTTTCACTAAGGTAATGGGCTAATTCATTACAGGCATAGTGCGCTATATCTGCATGTATTCTCGCTGTTTCATTTTCACCCTGCCGCGCATGGCGAATAGAAGCGTGGAGGTGTTCCCATGCACTACGCTCGAGTTTTTCTTTTATTCCGGGATGAATATCGGAGCCATTCCACCTTGCTTTAAAATAACGTGATAACTCGCCAACATTTTTCTTATCGATAGCATGCTGTACATGTATGTAACCTGCCCCGGGCCTTTGATGACTCATGCTGGCGTTAGTAGGAATCGCGTAATGAATAATGGGGACACACTCATCGTCATCCGGGCCGTTTTCAATAATGTCATCAATGCAGACAAGCAGCGGAGTTTTAATATCTTTCTGATAGGGCTTAAACTGCTGGGGAACCTCTTTATGATATGCACCCATCCGTCGATGTAGCGCCTTCACAACAATCCTGAGATAGAGCTTTTCTATTGCCTCAATCAGCGTTCTGTAAATCGACCCATCTTTCATACTGCTCCCCCATTCTTTACTCATATATAGTACCCCTATAATGGCGATTTCGGCAGTGGTTTATTTTGATTAATCAATATATTCAGAACAACATGCGGTATATTGTCATGCATGAAACACGCTGATATTAAATGGCAGCAGGGACAGCCTTTTAGCTCTGAATTCGAGGACGTCTATTTCTCACGTGAAGGCGGCCTTGCCGAAACGGTATACGTATTCCTGCAACACAATCATCTGCAACAGCGCTGGAAGGATCGGGAACAATTTGTGATCGCCGAAACCGGTTTCGGCACGGGGCTGAATTTTCTCACTACAGCACAGCACTGGTTAAAACAGGCCGGGCAACAGGCACGCCTGCATTTTATTTCTATTGAGAAGGCTCCCCTGCGCAAGGCCGATCTGAACAAGGCATTGTCGAACTGGCCTGAACTTGAAATACTCACTGCTGAGTTACTCGAAAACTATCCCCCCGCGGTAAACGGCCTTCATCATATCCCCCTGTTTGACCACCGTGTTGTATTAACCCTGGCGTTTGGTGATGTCGAACATGTCCTGGCAAAACTCCATGCACGGGTCGACGCCTGGTACCTCGATGGTTTTGCCCCCGACAAAAACCCGGATATGTGGCAACCGACCGTATTCAAACAAGTCGCCCGCCTCAGCCGGCCGGGAACAACATTTAGCACCTTTACCGCAGCCGGTGATGTCCGTCGCGGGCTTAAGGAGGCAGGCTTTACTGTCGAAAAGGTAAAAGGCTATGGCAACAAGCGTGAAATGCTGCGCGGTGCTTTAGATACTATTCCTGTATCTCAAACCTCCCTCCCCTGGTATGCACTGCCCAAACATGAAACGAAGAGCAGACACGCAGTTATAATCGGCGCCGGCATTGCGGGTATCAGCACTGCTCACTCACTTGCAAGACAGGGCTGGACGATCGATATACTCGAGCGCGAAGACTCGATTGCACAAGGTGGATCTGGCAACCCGCTTGCTGTCGTCATGCCCCGTTTCAGCCTTGGGGATAACCCTGATTGTGAATTTTATAATACGGCCTTCTTCAAGGCTGTACGTGAACTCAACGCATTGAAACAGCGTTACCCTGAACTGAACTGGCAACAAGGTGGTGTCCTGCAACTTGCCCATTCAGCACGTATTCAAAACCAACTTGAAAGACTCGATTGTACATCGGAGTTGGCGCAGGCCGTCAGCGCAGAGCAGGCCAGCGAGATCGCTGGTGTAGAAATGACTACGCCTGCACTGTATTTTCCTCAGGCTGGCTGGGTAGACCCAGCACAGCTATGTCGATTGCTTCTTGATGATGCCGGCAGAAACATCCGTCTACACTTAAGTACCGGTATCAGCTCACTCGAATATAGCCACGGCCACTGGCAGTTATTTGATACGCATCACACCCCGCTCATGGATGCTGAAACACTGATACTGGCCAATGCCGGTGCGGCATGCCAGTTTACAGAAACAGGTTTTTTACCCCTGCAACATGCACGCGGACAGATCAGTATTGTTCCTGCTACTCAATCCAGTAAGCCGCTGCGCTGTGTGATCTGTCATGACGGCTATATCCTGCCAGAATCAGATGGCCGTCATGTTATCGGTGCAAGCTTCCTTGACGGCGAAACAAGTACTGCACCTGATCCTGCAGAAGATGCACAGAATGTACATCAGCAACGTTTACACCTGCCTGGCCTGTTTAGCGACATCATGCCCGTACTCGATCAACGTGCAGCACTACGCGCAACAACACCCGACCGGTTGCCCATACTTGGCCCTGTCATGGATGAGGATTTTTTCAACGAATATTACAGTAATCTGAACAAGGGTAAGCCTGCTGCCAACTATCCTGTTGCTAGTTATCTTGAGGGCTTATATATCAATGCTGGTCATGGTGCACGTGGCCTGACATCTGCCTTCCTGTCAGCCGAAGTTATATCCAGTATGGTCAATAACGAACCATTGGCTGTCACGGAAACAATCTGGCAGGCATTGAGTCCTTCGCGCTTTACAGTACGTGATCTTAAACATGCACGCTGACTTTCCCGTTAGTCAGTATCGCTTGACTTCAATTTCATCCGACTGTGTATCAGCAGCGCAATCACGGCCCCTATGACCGCATAGACCATGTCTTTCTGTGTATCCCATTCATCACCTTGTGTGATTCTGACGAGGCAGTCTGGACCTTCACAAAAAACGACCATCGCAAGCCATTCCAGATCTTCATACCAGGAACTGACACTGCTGATAAACAGGAATGCGATCAGGTAGCTTAACCTCCTCGTGTATCCCTGGTGATAGAAAATCTCGAAAAATGGTACAAACACAAGAAAGCCAAACAGAAAGTGTATGACCTGGTCATAATAGTTGCGTTGCCAGCCAAACCATTCAGAGAACCAGGTGAAATACGTCATCTTTTCATAGGTCATGTGCGCGCCGAAAAGATGCAGGGAAACAAATAATGTCAGGGTGAAAAAAGCCGGGTTTGTAAAACAGTATTTCTTGTCCAGCCACAGCACAACGGGGAATACCGTGACCACGATGAAGTTTTCCAACATCCATATGCCGCGATCAACAGGGTCGATAGCCAGTACAATCCACAACAGCACAAAGATCACGACCAGCGACTTCTTGAACATTACCTATCCCATCATTTTTATTGTTATTGGAATATCGTGCATATCACCGGAACAGTCAATTCCGGGAATCACTAAGGCCGGGAGTTACTGTTCAAGCAGCTTGCGCAAGGTGCCTATTCGCCTGTTCATATAGTGCACTGGGATAAACCGCTGAGGATGATCGACAAGATAACTACCTTCATACAGGCCTGATTTTTTCAGGAACCACAGTCCTTTTTGTCCGGGTCGGAACAAAATAGCATCACTGCGTTGTGGTCCGCCAGTTAATACTGGTAAGTGTAACAGCAACATCTGCTGCGTATCACCTTTCAGGGTCTCTTCAACAGCCAGCACACCCAGCTTAAGAACCTTGCCATGCTTATCGACACTGATTTGTGTACTGCCAATATACGTCGCCTTCACGATCAGAACTGATTTTTCAACCAGTTCTGCATCAGACATACCCGCCCACATAGCCTGCAGGCCGGATGAACCAAACACGGTTAACAACGTTGCTGCCACTAACAGGAGGCGAAATTTCAACAAATTGAATCGGGAATGAGACTGTGGAGATAAATACGGCCTAGGCTGTCTCATTGCTATCACGTACTAGAGACTCTTTCGCCTGCGACCGAAGAAACCCAACACGCCTATTGCTGACAGGAAAAGAATGGCCGAAGCCGGTAACGGTACAATTGATGGGCCATAGATGGTCTGGATACCGGCAATATCATCCGCAGCAAGTTGCAGCCTTACGCCTTGATAGAACGGGAACATGACTGACATTATATCGTCGCTGTGTCCCAGGCCCAGTGAATGACCAAGTTCATGCAGTAATACTGTCGCCAGGTCGAAGCCACCTATCCCATCCAGCGTCCAGTTTTCATCGTTATCCAGGTGTACATCACCACCGAGTGTTCCATTCGAGAAGATTGCGGCTGTACCTGGTTGGTAAGCATGTGCCAGTACACCGCTGGGACCATCAAAATGAATTGCGCCGACGCGGATATCACCGATGTGGCCGTCTTCGGACTCTGGTGCACCAAAACCGGCACCACCATCCATAACCTGGCCAAGATTCGTGAACTGTGAATGGCTTGCCCAGATATCCAGTGAGGAATCGATAAGTCCGGCAATCGTCATTTCAGAGACGCCCGGTATCAGCGAACCCAGGGATGTCGTTTCGTGTACGGTTACCGTTTCCTGCATGGTTTCAGGGTCAACCTCGGTTTCAGTATGTGGATCTGTACCGGAGGCATCTGACACACCCGCACCAATGAGACTCCAGGTTGCTCCACCACCTGTACCGAATCCACCGACTCTCGCAGAATTCGGACCCGGTTCCCACTTTGTAGGCGTAGGGAAGAACGAAAAACCATTGCTCTGTATATCAGTTTGGGATAAAAAAGCGGCCTGTGCCGTGGTAGCCACCACTGACATGAGTAAACCAGCGAAAAATACTAAAGATGATGCCCTGACCATTTAGAAATCCCTTACCCCATATGACAGTCCGATTGTATAAAGGGGTCTTAGAGTTCCATCTTAAGCCTATTCTACGTAATTATAAACCATCATTGTGTAGGAAATATCAGGAAAGAATATGAATAACAAATGTGTCTCATTCTCATTTGCGCCAAATTCACAACACGCTGCTAGTTGCCATTGAACGTCGACTGTTTATTGAAAAAATCGAAACAGTACTTAAGTTGAGTTCGGCGGGCGCTGTCCAGGTCGATGAATTCAATACCATAAATATACTGAGTCCCGTGGTGCTTGACGGTTTGCTCGTTCCACGCAACCCTTCCCTTCAGCAACACAGGTGTCTGGCTTTCATACTCCTCGATCGAATCAAACGGCAGGTAAAGCTGGATTTTCAGGTTTTCAAGATCATCCAGTATTTCAGAAAGCCTGAGCTGAACACCACTCAAACTGAAGTTACTGCTTATACCTTCGATGAAATTACCCTTATTAAAGACCTTGACCAACAGACTGATATTTTCACGTGGTGCAGTGCGCTTTTCATGTTGAACAGCCTGGACCTGTTTCTGCAGCGGCTCAATAGTAAAGCCTGATAGCAATTCATTCATCTTGCCTGTCAGCGTATTCATGTCATCACCAATAGCTGCAGTCGTTTCAACCTTGGATGAACTCTCACCCAAAGTATGAAACAGATTCTCAAGGGTTGATTGAAGGTTGGAGAGAAACTCACTTTGCTGCCGACTGGCGTGGACAATATCATTGCCTGCTGCCGCTGATTTGCCTGCCTCTTCTGCCATCACCTCAATCACTCCAGCGGCTTCACCGGCAGTTTTTTGTGTTTCATTTGTCCGCTCAACCACTGTACCCATTGTTTGGGTGACACCATTTACCTGCTTGGTCAGCGTATCAATAATGTGGGAAATTTCAGACAGTGACTTGGATGTATCCAGGGATAGTCCACGTACCTCATCTGCGACAACTGCAAAACCACGACCTTGCTCACCAGCACGTGCAGCTTCAATTGCGGCATTCAACGAGAGCAGGTTTGTTTTTTCTGCAATGGCATTTATGGCATCGATAATATTGTGAATCTTTTCTGCAGCCGTATTGAGCTCAGCAATTTGATGAGAAGCCAGATCAACATCTGCAGAGGTCTTTTGCATGACATTGATATTCATCTGCATGTATTCAATGCCCTGTTTGGCATGGTCCTCGGTCTGCCTGGCCAGGGTAGAAGCATCATTGGCAAGGTTTTGTACTGACTCGGAGATCTTGATGAGTTCCTTCGTGGCATCGCCGACCTCGCTGGAACGTGCCTGTTCATGCTGACTCACATCTGCGATTTCTCTTGATATAGCTGAGATCTGGTAGGCAGACTGGCCCATTTCGGCACTGCGTTCGCCGATGCAGCCCAGCAGCATATTGAGTTCTTTACGCATGTTATTAAAACTGCGTTCAAGTGTTCCGATCTCATCAAGGGACGTATTCTCTACACTGTTCGTAAGGTCGCCATGTTCAACGGACTTCAGTGCATCACACAGTCTCAGAATCGGCCTGATCATAAATCCGGCGACAACCCCTATCACAATGAACTGGATCGCGAACTCGATTCCAGATTCCCAGAACGAATTAAAAATAAAGGCCTCGCGACTTGCCTGGAGTTTTGCAATAACTGCCTGGTCAACACCGCTATCGCCAGCAATCGTGATCATTTTTTCCAGCTCATTCGTAGCCAGAACACGATTGAATACCGTGGTGACCATTGTCACCATCAGAAAGCCAAGCTGCAATTTCCAGCGTAAACCCAAGCGCTTGAACCAGATAAATATCGACATAGGGCAACCTTCCAGATTTTCCTTTCCGAAAAATGTACAAAAACACTTTATTATTGTTTAGATACCCTACTATTTCGGCAGAAAAAGGTATTTCTTTAAAAACACCCTGACGCATGCAAGTCGCCATGTCGTAATCATTAGAGGTTTCAGATATAAAACAATTGGTTAAGGGTATGGTAATCCAATTACGGATCTAGCTGCATAACGGGTACAACAGATGACAAAAGTATCACTGGCATGTAATAGCCAGAGTGACTTGTGATTAATCTCAAGCCAATAACATTGAACGGTCAGGACATCGTACTACCGAGTCTGCGTCTGAACTGTTGTGCCAGTTCTGGCTCATTCGGCGCAACAATATTCGTCAAGTTGATAATCATCTCACGCGCCGCACTCTCCCTGTATTCCGGTTCGCTTTTAAGAATCTCGAACAGGTTGTCCATTGCCTGCTGGTAATCGTGCTCGGCGACAAGGCAAATCGCCAGGTCAAATCGTGCATCATGGTCATTTGCATCTGCATTGATGCGGGACTGGAGTGTCTCCTTTCCGTCGGTCTTCGAAGCGAGGTCGAGGATAGTCAACTGACCAATCAGTGCCTTGCCAGTATCACTTTCCTTGTCAAGATTGGGCAACTTGTTAAACAGTGCTGTGGCCTGCCCCAGCTCATTCATATCAATAAAAATCTGCACCATGTCCATCGCAACACGCGTGTTGGCTGGGTCCTGTTGGATGGCCTGAGTAAGCAGGGTAATGGCTCCAACTGTATCACCTGCAATATGTTTGGCTCGTGCCTGTTGCCGTAGCTCATCGGACTGCCGGTAAACACTGTATGACCTGAGTAAGGCCCGCAACTCACTTTTTGTCATCAGTCCTTCTTCTGTATGTACGACCTCACCATCCTTGAAGACCTTCAAGGTGGGTACATTCTTTACTGCATACTCTTCTTTTAATTCAGGTTGTTCATCGATATCGATGCGGGCAAATATAAACTGGCCTGAGAATTCCTTCGCAAGTTCAGCCAGTTCCTCGTCCATATGGATACAGTGCTCAGACCAGACGCCCATAAATTCGGCAAACACCGGGATCTTGTAGGAATTCAATAATACCGAGTTATTAAAACTGGCCTTGGATATTTCAAATATAAAGACGTCTTGTTCGCTCACGAGAGGGCCTCAATACACTGACTGGATAATGAATCAGATTGTAACGTACACACAAGTAATAAGAATATTTTTTATTTACCACTGAGACTTTTTATTTCATCCCGTCATCCTGTTTAAATATACTGAAAATATATTCAATACGACTGAATTCAGAAGTTGCTTACACATATCGTTAACCATGTAATCAGGAGGAAATTCTATGAAAAGTATTACGAAAATCCTTGCGCTTGCCGGGTTGCTGGGCGCTTCAGTACTAACAATGCAATCTGCGCAGGCATTCTGGTGGCCGTGGAGTGGTGGCGGTCCTTGGAATAGTGGCCCATGGGGTGGTGCCCCGTACTACGGCGGTTACCCCTATTATGGTGGCTACCCTTACTATGGCGGATATCCAAGCTATGGTGGTTACCCGTATTACGGTGGAGTACCCTATTCTGGTGGTTACCCTTACTACGGTCGGTACCCGACATACCGCGGTTATGCACCTTACGTAGCACCTCAGGTACCTGCCCCGGCTCAAGAGTCTGAATCCAACTAACTTTGGCACAACCATAAAGGGCGGAGAGTTTGATCACTCCGCCCTTTTTATTTCTGGCACACCGATAAGCAAACTGTGCTAACTCAAACTATCGATAACTGTATTGAGTGTCGTACTCGGGCGCATTACACCCGATACCTTCGTTGCATCGGGACGATAGTAGCCACCTATCTCGACCGGGCTGCCCTGTACACTATTAAGTTCCTCGATAATCTTCGCCTCGTTACTCGTCAACTGCTCGGCAACCGGTGTGAATATCGCTTTCAGTTCACTGTCATCGTCCTGGCCAGCCAGTGCCTGGGCCCAATACATAGCCAGGTAAAAGTGACTGCCACGCGTATCCAGCTCACCGACTTTGCGTGATGGCGATTTATCATTATTCAGGAACATACTGTTGGCTTTATCGAGTGCTGCAGCAAGTACCTTGGCCTTGCCACTGTCCGTTTTAATAGACATGTCTTCAACCGACACTGCCAGCGCGAGGAACTCACCAAGTGAATCCCAGCGCAGGTGGTTCTCGTTCAATACCTGTTCCACATGTTTCGGCGCAGAACCACCCGCACCTGTTTCAAACAGGCCGCCACCGGCGAGCAATGGCACAATCGATAACATCTTCGCACTTGTGCCCAGCTCGAGTATCGGGAACAGATCCGTCAGGTAGTCACGCAACACGTTACCCGATACCGAGATCGTATCTTCACCGTTCTTCACCCGCTCGAGTGTATACAGCGTTGCATCAAACGGTGTCATGATCTGGATATCCAGGCCACTTGTATCGTGGCCTTCCAGGTAGGTGTTCACCTTATCGATCAACTTTGCATCATGGGCGCGGTTTTTATCGAGCCAGAAGATCGCAGGCTGTCCAGTCAGGCGTGCACGTGTCACGGCGAGTTTGACCCAGTCCTGTATCGGGATATCTTTTGTCTGGCACATACGCCAGATATCACCCTTCTCAACCTTGTGCTCCAGCAGGCTTGTGCCTGTCTCATCGGTTACACGGACTGTGCCATTGGCGGGTATTTCAAAGGTCTTGTCATGCGAGCCGTATTCTTCTGCCTTTTGCGCCATCAGGCCTACGTTACTCACGTTACCCATCGTCGCAGGGTCGAATGCACCGTGCTGTTTGCAGAAATCAATCGTCGCCTGGTAAATTCCTGCGTAGTTACGATCAGGGATCATTGCCTTGGTATCATGCAGCTTGCCATCCTTGCCCCACATCTGGCCGGAGCTACGGATCGCGGCAGGCATCGAGGCATCAATAATCACATCACTAGGTACGTGTAGGTTGGTAATACCCTTATCAGAATTCACCATCGCCAAATCAGGACGCGCAGCAAAGGCCGCTTCAATATCTGCTTCAATCGTTGTACGCTCGTCATCCATCAGGCTCGAAATCTTCGCAACAACATCACCAAAACCGTTACGTGGCTCAACACCGAGTTTTGCAAATGTGTCAGCATGTTTGTCAAACACATCCTTAAAGAACACACTGACTGCGTGACCGAATATGATCGGGTCAGAGACCTTCATCATGGTGGCCTTCATATGCAGTGATAAAAGCACACCCTGGTCTTTCGCATCCTGCATGGCTGCTTCAAAATATTCACGCAAAGCCTTCACACTCATGACTGACGCATCAATCACTTCTCCGCCAAGCACCGGTGTCTGTTCTTTTAATACAGTTATCGAGCCATCGTCCGCGATCAGTTCAATCTTCACATCACCAGCGCTATCAATAACTGCAGACTTTTCACTACCGTGGAAATCGCCCGCTGGCATTGAGGCGACGTGTGACTTTGAATCACCCGACCATGCGCCCATCGAGTGGGGGTGCTTCTGGGCATATTCTTTTACCGGCCCGGCAACACGACGGTCCGAGTTACCTTCTCGCAACACCGGGTTCACAGCACTGCCGAGTACTTTCGCATAACGTGCCTTGATGGCTTTGTCTTCATCCGTGGCCGGGTCAGCCGGGTAGGATGGAATATCATAGCCAAGGTCCTGGAGTTCCTTAATCGCCGCAGTTAACTGTGGGATCGAGGCACTTATGTTCGGCAGCTTGATAATATTGGCATCGGGTGTTTTCGCCAGCTCACCCAGTTCAGTCAGCGCATCTGCCTGTTTTTGCTCGTCCGTCAACTTGTCGGGGAAGTTCGCAATAATTCTACCTGCGAGCGAAATATCCCGCGTTTCAATGGCAATGCCTGCAGCGCCTGTAAATGCCTGGACAATCGGTAAGAATGAATACGTCGCTAAAGCGGGAGCTTCATCCGTAATCGTATAAAAGATGGTATTGCTGGCATTGGTCATAATGAATATCTCTGAAATCATTCGGTTAGTGGCAATATGCGCCTACAAAGACCGCGTATTATAGTGAAATTCAGGGGGCTATTCACGCACTTAAGCGCCCTCAACACGTTCTATAGCCATCCTGTTGCTATACTTTCCATAACAGTATGTCTCAACCGAAGGCAGAAGCCATGACAGCTCAGGTCTGCGTATACAGTGGCCAAGCACTGGCGAGTTATAACTTTGGGCCATCGCACCCGTTTGGCCCGCAGCGTCATGATGCCTTTGTTCGGGAGTTTCAACGACAAGGTCTCCACCAACACGTCTGTATGTGCGAGCCAGTTATGGCAGATGTCGCGTCTATTAACGCATTCCATACAAAGGCCTATATCGAAAAGGTCATCGAATTATCAAACACCGGCACGGGACTGCTTGATGCCGGGGATACACCTGCATTCATGGGTATGTACGAGGCAACGCGTTATGTTGCTGGCAGTGTTCTTGATGGTATTGACAGGATCATCAATGGCCAGTGTACACATGTGTTTGTGCCCATTGCTGGCCTGCATCATGCGCGACGTGATTCAGCAGCAGGCTTTTGCGTGTTTAATGATTGTGGTATTGCTATCGAAGCACTGCGCCGTGAGTACAGTATCCGTAAGATTGCCTACATAGATATTGACGCTCACCATGGCGATGGCGTGTTCTATGCCTTCGAGGATGATCCAGAACTGTGTTTTGTTGATTTTCACCAGGATGGCCGAACACTCTATCCAGGCACAGGGACGCTCGGTGAAACGGGTATAGCAGACGCCGTAGGTTCAAAAATGAATGTACCTATGCCGCCGGGCGCAAATGACGAATTGTTAATGAGGATGTGGCCGGCTGCCGAAGCTTTTATCACAAAGGCACAACCTGAATTTATTATTCTGCAGGCCGGGGCCGATAGTCTTGATGGTGACCCCATTACCCAGATGCAATACACCGAGTCTGTACATGGTTTTGTTACAACCCGTCTCAAGGCACTGGCAAAAACACATTGTGACGGTCGACTGATCGCACTGGGTGGTGGTGGTTACGATCTAAACAACCTGTCGATGGCATGGTCTGCAGTGGTCAAGGCATTGCTCAATTAACATCGCGACCTATGATAAATCCCTTCATATCGTAGTTATTAATAACAGCAGCATTTCCGAGCGCACTTAAGCAAGCGTAGAACATGTCATTCTCTCGTAATTTTCTCTATACTTTTGGTTAACTAAATTAACCTTTTCAGACTGGTTTCATTTTAATCGCCATGAAAATAAGTGACCGGCTAAATCCCGGAAATATTATTAACAAACTACTCGAGCTAAGAGCCTCTCTTCAGATCATTCTGCTCCTGTTGCTGCTTTTCGTGATCGTTGCAATGGGTGGCACAATCGCCATAAGCCAGTTAAAAATATTCAGTGACGATGCATACGCCATCAATAACATGGGTGTTATTCGCGGTTCTATCCAGCGCATAACGAAAAGAGAAATTGCGTACAACAAATCAGATAGCCTGACTGCAGATGTTGATAAAGCACTTGCATCAATCAAATCGAGGTACTTCAAGAACAGTCAAAGCACTTCCTACCTCGAGCAGGAAAATATTGGTGCAAAACTTGATGGCCTGGAATCCTCATGGAACCGGTTAAAGCAATTGATTCTGAAATACCGTGACAACCAGAGTAGCCAGGATGAAGTGCTGTTTCAAAGCGAAATATGCTGGGAGAAGGCCAATTTTATTACCTTCAGCATACAAAAAATCAGTGAACAAAAGCTGGGAGATTACAAAAACCTTATTCTCCTGATTTCATTAATTGTTAGCGTGTTTATATTCAGCATAATCCTCATTGTTCACCGCATCGTACATAAACACCTCGAAGTAGATGTCATTACCGATCCGATGACACGGCTATACAACCGCAGCTACTTCAACCGGGTTGTGAAAGAACAAATCAACCTCAGCAAACGGTACGATTACAACTTTTCACTCATACTTATTGATATTGACCACTTTAAGAACATAAATGATGACTTTGGTCACCCGGGTGGCGACAAGGTTTTAATCCAGTTTTCAGCCCTACTGAAAGAAAATGCACGTGATGTCGATTACGTGTTTCGCCTTGGTGGTGAGGAATTTGCCATCATTTCACCTCAATGCACGATAGACCAGGCCTATATCATTGCCGAGAAATTCAGGCACCTTGTTTCGAGTGCAGATTTCAATATCGAGCGGCCTCTAACAATCAGTGTCGGTGCAAGCCAGTATGCAGAGTCTGAGACAAGTGATGAAATGTTTATTCGTACTGACAAGGCACTATATAGAGCAAAATCAACAGGCAGAAATACTGTTGTCATATCTTGATTTTAAAATTAAGGCTTTCAATTCTGCCCGGCGTGATCTTGGGGCAGCATTTCTCATGCAGGAAACACGCAGTGCCATTACGCTTCGGACTTGGCCCTTTTATCAACCTCGTCCCGAAGGATTGCCAGTTCACGGGGCGCATTGAAAGACAGGCTTATCTGCCGGCCCTTGACCTTGGAGACGATCAGCTCAACCGGACCCTCAGCGAACAGTTCACCAAGCGTCATGTTTAGATCGACAGTATCAGCAGGAAGAATCCGGATAGATTCCCCTTCACGACGAGTTAATGTCAGCATGTCCCCCCTCTCTCCTTGAATAAGCAGATTACACTATGAGCCTTCGGGACTGAAAAGCAAACAGGTGCAATATGCAATTTTTGTGCATATAAACAAGGCTCAAGAATCGGAATATATCCTCATATTCCGATTACTTTTGACAAGTCGATAACATTAGGCGAATCTGGAAAATATCGTGTAAATAGCCGAATTAAGGATCTAAAATGGCAACAAGAAATACCCCCTCAGCAGTCGGTTCACCTGACCCGGAGCTGAAAACATCACCTATCCTGGACGAATTCGACGAAGAGTATGACGTGCTGGCTCAGGAAGTCGAAGATATGCCCGGTTGTTATTTCAATGACATTTCCTATACCGATGGCAGCTATGTATGTAGTGGAAGCGGTACCATGCTGCATTGCACAAAAGGACTATGGATACGGCAGGGTGGCTGTGATCCTGATAACCCGTAAGGATTATCACAATAGCAGGGGAGCATGCCTGAACTTCTGATCACTTTTAGATTTTCGGAAATTAATCGCATGAGTCTTGAATTAATCAGCTTCAAAATCTGTCCCTTTGTACAGCGTGCTGTTATTACCCTGTTGTACCGGCAGATCCCCTATACGCTCACTTACATTGATCTTGGCGCTCCACCCGACTGGTTCAAGGCGATTTCACCATTCGGCAAAGTACCTGTATTGAAGGTGGATGATGAGCATGTCATCTTCGAGTCGGCGATCATTGATGAATACCTGAACGATGTCTTCACCGCTAATCTTCTACCATCCGACCCGCTACACTACGTGCTGTCAATCGGAGCCGGATAGAATTCGGTACCAACCTGACACTCAATTTCTCCGGAATGATTCATGCTGTTGATGAAGCGGGCTTTACAAAACGTGAATTAACCCGTAAAGAACTCGGCGATGGACCCTATTTCAATAACAATGATTTTTCACTCGTGGACATCTCCTACGCACCGCTGTTCATGCGCGCAGACTTACTTGGCCTTGCAGATACCCTCTACCCGGTTACACACTTTCCCAAAGTTGCCGCCTGGGCAGATAAACTTCTTGCCATGCCAGAACTTTCCGAATCAGTCGTCGCTGACTTTGCCGACTTACTCAAAGGACATATCAAAAACAAGGCGCCTTATGCAGCCGCTCAGCTTGGTCTTTAATCAGGTATAGACACTATCCATCAACATCGTCAGTATCGAGCTGCCCGGAGACGCGGCGGCGAATATGTGACCAGGATATACCTACTGCCAGGATGATGGTGACAATAATTAGCGCTGAATATGTGAAAAAGCGTGTACTGTCTTCCGGGATCAGGCCCGCATCAATCACCAGCCACAGGATTGACACACACAACGCAGTCACAAGTGTCATACCGACAGGTCCCAGGGAGCGCAGTGTTGCCCTGATAAAGATCACCCAACCAATAATCAGCACAAGACCTGCAATGACCTTTACCGGGCTAACCGGGGAAAAATTCTTGATTCCCCAGTCGAAATACGAATACCCCTCAGGGTTATACGTTAAGAATACCACCAGCACTGCGAATAGAAAGCGGGCGAAAAAACCACCCCAGGTAAGATGACCAATCATGATTTCTGACCTCACTGAATAGATACACTGAATCTATAACAAAGTCGCCTGGAAGAAAATCCCTAATGCCAACCATTTCAGGAACAGGCAAATCCAGTATGTGACTTATCCGTGTTGTTTTCTTTTTTCATATGAATCAAGCAGAACATATACCCCTATCGCTGCAACGATATGCTTGAGGGAATGACCACTAACAAAGCCCAGGATATTGTATATTTGAGAATCGAGATGTTCACATAACTTTGCTGACGCATAGGCAATCAAAACGCTCCAGTAGCCATATGCGTGGGTATAGCGCGTTTTAAAGCACAGCAGAATAACCGGCATTAGCAGCACCGGGCCGAACTGAACAACTGCGTAGAATCTTAAATCACCTTGCCCCCAGGCTTCGCTTAAATGCCAGTACACCACCGACGCAATGCCTGCCAGCATGAACGGGAACAACACTCTTCTCCCAACCCTGGCGGAAATATACTCGCCGATCACAATACTGAACAGTGCCATGAATCCGAATGTCATTGGCAACCTGTCCCATACCAGAGTCGTATTGTCCGGTGACAGGTGATAATAACCAGAGCCGAACGCGGCAAGCCCGACACCTGCGAAAAACAGGCTATACGCCGGCCTGTTTGTATCTTCTATATACAGTGTCTTCGAAAAGGTGACTTTGTAAACCCCAAGCCAGCCAACAAGTAAAAACAACAGGTTCGATGCCACATTCCAGAAGTTCTGAATACCCCATAGCGCCCGTGTATCAGCAAATGCATGGTAGCGAATATCCTGTGCGATGGGTGCCTGACTGAATAGCAATACAATCGAAACAAGTATCACCACACCGATGAGTGCATAACCTGTTTTTTCTCTTGTGCTCATATGCTATCCAGGTAAAACCTGCTTAGAGTATCGACTGAAGGTAGTCGATAAACATCCTGACCTTTGCCTGTACAAAACGTCGCTGTGGGTACACGACATGAATATCCAGTGGCGTTGGGGCATGATCTTGCAGGAGTACCTTAAGACGACCTCGTGCAATATCATCTTCTACGAGCCAACCAAGTATCACGGCTATCCCCTTCCCTGCGAGTGCTGCTTCACGAATCGCATCAGGACTGTTCGATGAAAAGTTTCCATGTACACAAATCTTTTCTTTCCGACCCGGTCCTTCAAAGTGCCATTCATTCTGCGTTGTCAACAAGCTGTACACCAGGCAGTTGTGTTGCTTGAGTGACTCGACACTGTTCACTTCACAGTTATGCTCAATATACGCAGGGCTTGCGACCATGTAACGCGGTATCGTGCCGAGTTTTTTTGCAACCAGTGAAGAATCGGTTAACTCACCCACGCGGATCGCAACATCGACCCCCTCTTTAACAAGGTCGACATAACTGTCATTCAGGTGAACATCCAGCTTGAGAGCAGGATACTTATCAATGAACGGCCACAGGGATGGCAGTATCTTCATTCGCCCCGCGGCGATTGGCATATTGACGCGTAGCGTACCGGTTGCAAGTGTTTGTTGTTGCTGCACCTCGGTCTCGGTTTCCGCGAGCTCATCAAGGATCTGGCAACAACGTTCATAGTAATGCTGGCCGGTATCGGTCAGGTTCAGCTGCCGGGTACTCCGGTTAAGCAACTTCGTATTCAGGTACTCTTCAAGCGCAGCAATTTGTTTGCTCACGGTTGGCTGTGAGATCTGCATTTCACGTGACACAGCAGAAAAACTACCCGATTCGACCACACGCCGAAACAATTGCATCGCACTGACCCGATCCATCTCTCGACCTCAATATATTCCTATATCGAATAAATATTATACATATTATGATTATTATCAAGTTATTAAGAATATTCTAATCTGCTTCCACCTACTCAAACAATGGAAGAGAGACTCATCATGAAAATGAAAAAATCAATGCACGGCGTCGTTGACCCCTACGGGCTCGGACTTATCGTAATTCTCATCGGTGGATGGTTTATTGGTCTCCCCGACGAAGCCGGGCAAGCCACGCAATCAGAACAGGTCATCAGCCAGTCCTCTGTGCAGGCCAGCTCTGAACAGCAAGTGGAGATCAACAGTGCAAGTGACAAGTGAAATATACTGGCTGACCTGTACAGCTATCCTGACCTTACTGCTTGTTTTCCCATATGCCATAAACAGGATCAGGCGTATCGGATTTTTGAAACTGTTGAGTAATCCATTACCGGGCGATGACCCGTTCGAACAGGCCTGGGCACACCGTGCATACCGCGCACACATGAATGCGATTGAAAACCTGGTTGTGTTCGCACCGCTTGCACTGGCTGTAACGGTGACCAACACGTCGAATCCGATCACCGCACTCGCCTGTGCCGTTTACTTCTGGGCGCGACTCGTCCACGCACCGTTCTATATATTTAATACACCCTATATACGGTTCATCTCGTACTTTACCGGTGTCGGTGCCTGTCTCGTGCTCGCATACCAGCTACTGACATAGCGTTCGGAAGGGCCGGGGATAACAAGCCGTAACCTCCCAACATCCCTGGTCCTTCACTTTACTGCTTGCAGATCTGCAAAAGGCCCTGTATGTCAGTGGCAAGTAAGTTATCCAAAGTAAAAAGCACACCACGGTGATTCATATACGTCGAATCGACGCGATTTAAATCCAGTGGCTCGCCATAGAAATCAGTGGCACTAAAGCCGAGTTCAAAAAAGAGTGCGGCCGTTGCAGCGAAGTCCCACAGGCTGCCGCCACCCTGCTGCGGTTTCGGGCATTTGAAGTACACTGCTGGTGGATGTTCGAGGACATAGCAGGCATTCAGCACCGCACCGTTTTTCTCCAACACTTCTAGGCAGTCGTATCCATGTTGAATAGCAATACCTGTCAGAGACTCGCGTAAGGTCGGGAAATACGGTTGTGCCAGCATGCCCCGATCACAAACGAAGGTCAGTGGCTTGTCCTGCCCAGAAGTAACATCAATAATCCACCGTTCACCATTGCGCGTCACGCCCTGCCCCTGTACAGCCGAGTACAATGTATGCGTGACCGGATCGTAGATAACACCAATAACCGGTGTACCTGCCTGTGAGACCAGGGCAATAGAAACTGCATAACCGGGTGTCGACTCGATAAAAGAAAGCGTGCCGTCCATCGGATCGATACACCAGAAATAGTCTTTCCCCAGCCGCGTTTTATCATCGGCACTTTCTTCTGATAACAAGGCCAGGTCATAGCGTCCACAGGTAGGTTGCAGAACCTCCAGTATGGCCTTCTCAGCCAGCACATCCACCTCGGTAACGACCTGCGACGCGACTGTGTTACCTCCTGGCTTGTGTTGCACCTCGACCTGCTTGCTCGCATAGCTTTCGATCAATGCGCCGGCCTTTTCGGCCGCTACTATTGCCTGTTCAGAAAGGAAGGCCATGTCATCGACGTCAAGCTGCATCAATCTCTCACTGTGCCTGTTAGTGCTGCAACGACTTTATGCGCTATTCGTTCGCTATAACCATGAATCTTCCAATGCCCCGGACTCCAGCCCTTCACAAATCGGTGAAAATCGGTCCAGGCAACGGGATAAAGCGTACGCCATTCCTGCTCAACATCATGAAACTTAATATCACTGTTGCGAACCATCAGCGCCTCTTGCAGGTAGGCAAAATAGGTATCGAGCAATACGCCTTCGTAACGCTCACAATCCTCTTCATACAGGCAACTACCGATAAAGTAGGCGACATCTTTCATACCACAGCCACCTCCTACATATTGAAAATCAACCGCGGCGACATGCTTGCCATCTTTTGCAAAACAGAAATTGGCAAGCTTGGCATCACCGTGGACGAGGCTTTGGTAGCGTGCATCACGCAATTGTTGATCAATCTGCGTGGCGGCACGTTTCAGGTCAACATCATCCAGCACATCGAGTTCATCTGGGCGCGTAGCAAGGTGCCAGTAGGTGCCCACCTCCCACAACCCTGAGGGTGGCTTGCCCATAAACGTTGCATGAAAGTTAGCCAGCCATTTCAAACAGGCTTTCATTTCATCAAACGATACCGAGCTGTGTCGGATGGGGAAACCACTTGCATCGAGATCTTCAAACACCATGAGAAACTCATCGTCACTCTCTTCGAGTGCAAAACAGATGGGAACACGACAGCTGTCATCACAGGCGCTGGCATAATCTCGGTAAAAAGAACTTTCTACGTGGTAGGAGTTTATCTTTCGCTGATGGGATATATCGGTATTCCAACCACGCGGGTGGCTGTGCTGGTCAGGTAGTTTTACATGCTTAATCACCACGCTCTCGATTTCAGCCCCTTTCAGTCCATAGCGCATGATCTTGCCGTAACCACTCCACAATGACTGGATGTCTTCTACGTGAAAGATTTCATCTGCACCGATTGCGGCGCGCGCAATTTCCTGGAAGTCGTGTTTCATAGTAAAAACATCTTAACAGATGGGAACACCGTTCAGCATAAATTATGGAGTGTACAAAATTTGATATCATCGACCTCTCAGGCAGTGACTAACGGTGAAGAGCATAGACAAACTATAACGTGGTATTCATTCTAACTATAATTTTTCAAGTCTTTTATTTTATTCTTAATCCGTTACTATGTCCTTCCTTCACAACTTCTCTGCCCTGGATACGGGAATAACACATTGGACATACCAGCTCACCTCGCCAGCAAAAAAATACTCATTATTGATGATGCAGCCTCAATGAGAAGCGTAACGAGAACCATCTTAAGTGCTTTGGGTTTCACTACAATCGATGAAGCCGAAGATGGCATCAGTGGACTGGAAAAACTCCAGGCCGGCCACTTCGATTTTGTTATCTGCGACTGGACGATGCCAAACATGGACGGTCTCGAGCTACTCAATATCGTTCGCAAAGATGACCAGCTAAAATCGATACCCTTCCTGATGGCAACATCTGTAGCCGACTCACAAAATGTCAGCACAGCTATAAAATCTGGCGTGTCTGATTATATCTCGAAGCCATTTGCGGCCGATGTCTTGTGTCAGAAAATGGTTAAAATTTTAGACCAATAAAGTGTTGCGACTATAGCGCAGAAGATTTGAATTATTCCTTGCCCTGGATCTCACATGTACTGGGCAATAAAGACGTGAAGGCATCAAAGGCATAGTAAAATGCGACCAAGCCTGCCCCCATACCGATTGTCGTGTAGTCAAACTCACTACCAAAATAACCACCGGTACTGACAAACAATATCAAGCATGAGAAAAACGTCAGTATAGCAATCGGCCACCTCAGGGCTCCCATCAAGCCCGTTGGCCGGGAATTCAGAAGCTTGTACATCAGAAACGGGCCACAAATCGCCATCGCAAACATAAACGGGATTACGGTTTCCGTTCCAACTATCCCACTTAAATAACCAAGATAGTCTTCCATAACAGCACTCCCCCCTTTTATTATTTTATTTTCGGGTGTTCAGGCAGTAATCGAATATCGCCATAATATGCAGTGGCGTGTTCCCCAGTATTATCCGTATCGGTCATGATCGCAATACCTGTCACTGCTGGAGGTGGCCCACCGAATGCCCGCACATAGTCCTCGTAGAGGTTTCGCTCCTGCTCAACCCATTGCCCCAGCTGTGATTCACCGCTTTGTACCACGTACATCTGCACACGCGACGAGTAAATATTCGGGATCAGACTGCCGACTGGCTGCCTGTTCGCCCACAGGTAATTCAGTGCCCTGAGTGGCGGGTAGCGGCCATACAGCAGATGGTAAGTCTCAATCTTGAGCCGTTCAGTCCAGGACAGGTCATCCGGTTTCACATCAAACAGCACGTATAATCGTGCCGGGTAATCATCACCGTCCTTACTCAGGGCATCGCCCTGCTCGAGCACATTCTCGACTTTCCAGCGCCACTGCACGATCGGAGTCTGCGCAAGATCAATTCGTAGGGGATAAACCAGTGCCGAGGCAGCATTGTCGCTGCTGGCACGCACCACGGTCACATCTTCATCTCTGACAAGCGAATACACTGTCAGGCGTGCATCGTCCCCAAATACAAGGGGTTCCCAGCCCATGGGCAAATCGGCACCGATATCAGCACCGGAGAACGTGCCCACAAGACCCGGCTGACCAGCCACTGCAAACGGCATGGTCGTAAGCCACACAAGCAGCGTGAACAAAACACAATAAATGGTTGAGCGCGTCAGGGGCATAACGCTGATGGTATCACGGAAATTTGTGATGAAATGATGTCGAAACAGGAAGTAATGGGGCAGGATCGTTATCCCTGCCCCGTTGTTCTGTCAATAAACCTGGACCGACAAATCATTCCGGACCTCGTTATTGTTCTCGCTAAATTCGTTGACGTTGTTACCTGAGTCCACTTCGACCGTGAAGTCGTAGTAGGCATGATTATACTGCGGGACGAAATTAAACACCGTGCTGTAGGACGCCTCGCTGCACGTATCGCTCCTGCAGGGCTCGAGTGACGGTGCACCTTTACTCCCCAGCTGTTCGACCTTATCAACACCCTGCCCCTGTATTCTTACATAAGCCTTGATAGCAAACCGCCCCGATGCGCATTGCCCATGGTTCACAACCGAAACCGTGATTGTATGCGGATCGCCTGGAAGCCCGGATCCATCGACAGTCAGGTTCTTCGCGACAAGATCAGGCAGCGGCGTACCCTCGCAGACGGGTTGCTGCGTGCCAGCAGGCGTTGCATGCTGGGGGGATAATAACGGGCTGAGTTGTGTAGGCGCGGGCCTCTTCCTTGCCTGTGACCGCTGCGGGCTGGCAACCTGCGGGGTTGCTGCAGTCTGAACGGAAAACGCACGGGTCAGGCGTGGAGCCCTCCTTCCAGAACCACGTTTTGACACAATCTGGAAAAAGGCCGTGTGTGACCCACGTGTTGCCTTCCATTTGAATGTCAGCCTGTGGCGACTGCGCGCCTCGAGCGGGGGAATGCTTTGCCTGAACTGCCGCTGACCATCAATGCCACCGACAATTGAAAAGCCCCGCGCAGGAAATCGCCCTGCCCTGACCGTCATCTGGAATGTCACCTCGCCCCCGACCTTTGGCTGCGCCGGGCTGACGATAATACGCGAGGCCCAATCAAGATCCTGTGCGTAGCCCGGCAGCGGCACTAACAGGGAAAGTAAAACGAACAGTAAGAATTTTACTCTGGACAACTGGTTACTAGCCTTGTGTAATTCCATCGTCTTGACCCTCATGGATTCTATATAGCCATAACTACAGAGCTTTCATCGTCGAATCAACCCTCAATGCTGTTAACACTCAAGATAACACCGTCGCAACTCCAGCAATCAGAAATAATTAAGTACGACTGCCTCGCCTGTGTGATGAAAGATATACAGACGCAGTGATCGCTTAACGTCTGGCAACCCTGAGCGGGCCATTGATTGTTGTCAACGCAACGAGGTCTGTAGTGATTTCCTTAAGTTGTGCAGAAACCAGCTCCTGCTCCTGTACTACTCGGTCAAGGCTGATTTTCTTGTAGGCCGCGTATACCAGTCCACCAGGCAGCAGGTAGGACAGCATGTTATTACTGCCCTTGGCTCGCATTTTTGACTCCTCGCGCATCAGTATGCTTTCGTCATGTTTGAGCGATGACTTCAGCCTTGTAATCTCATCAACCAACACATCAATATTGATGCTCGGCATCATGACGGTGAAGCCAGCATTATCCTGCTTTGGCTCCCACTGAACCACTTCAGCGGAAGCCCACCCCGGGATACCAATCGTTACAACCATTAATAAAACCCTTGTGTTACGAATAAACGAATGCAAGTTAAACATAAAGTATTTCCTTGATAATCGATAGTAATACTATAAGGAGAACACACCCTATATCCGCATTCTGTTATCGGGTCGAGCGCGTAAAAACTATTTTTGTGATTTGCTACTAAGATGAACTCATGTGGTTTTTTAGGTTTTCAGAATTAATTGTCAAGAAGTACTCACCTTTCAAGCATGTAATGGACTACCTATGCAGGCACCAACCAAGAGTAAACCCGGGAGTGCAGAGTAAAAAAAAGAAGACACTACCCTCATTTATGCCCAGAAAAGGCAAGCAGGAGTATATAAAACAGGCGCATGCGCACTTTTGTAATTGGCAACAATCATGCACATACACGACTTCATCATTGGCAATGATGGCTAATTCTTTTACTCGCCTATCACCTGCACATTCACCTTACGCAGGCGCGGTCCATCCAGCTCATACAACATCACGGATTGGTACTGACCCAGTACGAGTTCACCAGCTGCCAGCGCAATCACCTCGGAGCTACCGAGTAACATCGCCGCAAGATGCGAGTGTGCGTTCTCAGGTTCATCCGGCGGGCAATCACGAAGCTCAATGTCATTATGTAAATACTTGTTTCCCGGCGGGGCAAGCTGCGTCAGTAAGGTTTTAATATCATCCAGCAGACGCTCTTCGTATTCGTTGATCGCGATTGCCGTCGTCGTGTGTTGAGATGTGACCGTGACAAAACCGTTTGTAATACCCGAGCCTGCAACAGCATCCCTAATACCCTGCATCAGGTCATGCAGCGAGATACCCTCACCGGTTTCAAGCTCAATGAATGATGAGATGATTTTCAAAACGAACCTCTATTCTTCAATATTCGATATTAGGCTTGCATAAGCAGTGAATACGCCAGCCCGAGCACTGCACAGACACCAATGACCTGGGCAATACCGACCTTGTAACGGAACAGCGCAATAAAGGCCGCCAGCCCAATCAGGGCCGAGAACCATTCAAAGGTTCCCTCAAAGCCTGTCGGCCACAACACATGATAGGCAAAGAATGTTGCCAGGTTGAGTATCACACCGACAACGGCTGCGGTGATCCCCGTCAGTGGTGCGGTAAACGTCAGTTCATGGCGCGTCGCTTCAACAGCAGGTGCACCAACAAGAATAAACAGGAATGATGGCAGGAAGGTAAATAGGGTTGCCACCGAGGCACCCGCTGCACCGGCCAGTAACAGCATATCAGGTCCAAACAGTTCCTTGCTCCAGCCCCCGACAAAACCGACAAATGCCACCACCATAATCAGCGGCCCTGGGGTCGTCTCACCCAGCGCCAGACCATCAATCATTTGTGTGCCGGTTAACCATGCGTAGTTTTCAACACCGCCCTGGTACACATATGGCAATACAGCGTACGCGCCACCGAAGGTGACCAGTGCCGCCTTGGTAAAGAACCAGCTCATCTGGGTCAAGGTTCCCTGCCAACCGTACTGCGCAGTTAACCAGGCCATCACGGCTCCGCCAATAACCAGACCAATACAGCTGCAGGTAATCACCCGACTCCATTTAAACGTGGCATATGAAGGTGGTGGCGTATCATCATCAATAATGGCAGCACCGTAACTCTTTTCGCCGTCACCGTGATGACCACCTGCCTTGAAGTATTGTGGTGACATGCGCGAGCCAAGGTAACCGATGATGGCGGCACCAAGCACGATGTACGGGAACGGCACATCAAAGACAAAGATGGCAATAAAGGCCAGCACAGCTATTGCACGCAGGATATTGTTCGGCAAGGCTCGTGAACCGATACGGTAGGCGGCAAACACAACAATTGCCGTTACGGCCGGTTTAATGCCATATAAAATCCCGGCCACCGCTGGCACGTCACCATAACTTAGATAGATCCATGTCAGGGCAATAAGGATGAACAACGAGGGCAGGACGAATAACACCCCGGCCGCAATCCCGCCGCGAACACCATGCATGAGCCAGCCGATATAAGTTGCCAGCTGTTGCGCTTCCGGCCCCGGCAGTACCATCGTGTAATTCAGGGCATGTAAAAAGCGGTGTTCGGAAATCCAGCGGCGTTTTTCTACCAGCTCCTGGTGCATCATACTAATTTGCCCGGCCGGTCCACCAAAGCTGATAAAACCCAGCTTTAGCCAGTATACAAAGGCCTCCCAGAAGGAAACGGGATCTGGTTTCTTGCTCAAATCTTCTGTAGTGCTCGACATGGCAGTGCGCTCTTAATATTATTGTTGTCGCTAAAAACATGCTCTTGTATCCGAACGAGTTTAACATTATTTCCAGACAATGGTGGTCTGGTAATTTTATTCTCTGTCTCAAAATACTATGAGCCCGGTTACTTGCGGTGTAATCTTAGACCTAAGCTGACATTCGATTACAGGACCACCACGATGAATGATCGATACATGATACTGCCCGCACATGAATATGCAGAGACCCGCCTGATAAAAATCCCCAAGGATTTCGAGGAGCATGAGGCCTACCGTCATATCACCGGGCTGATTGCCGAAGTGGAAGAAGAGAATCCGGACTATACGTGGAAAGACATCGCGGCCATGCTCGAAGACCACGATATAGAAATTGTCGACTTTGTGCTTGGCCCGGCACTCGACTAGAACAGGTGACACAACCGGTTATTGAATGGATGCTGTCACCGACATCGTTTACGTTAACGATATCTTCACTGGACTGCCCTGGTCCTGTAATACATGTTCTTTAAGTTTGTCGTCTTGAGTATTTACGGAAAGTAGTCATGAAAATAACGCTTCTCGCTACATCTATCGCGGTCGCAGTTTCAGCAATGGTATTGCCTGGCATCAGCGACGCAGATAACGAAGTCCATCAATTCTCCAAATTCAAGCCACTCCGTGAATCGGCAAACAGTGCGAACTGGAATCCCGCTGCCCCCTGGAAGCTTCCCGAAGGCTATACGCAAACTGTTGTTTCAAATGAGTCGGCGCTTAACATTTATGGTGGCAACCGCAATGACTGGCATGACATGAATACCGTCAATGAGACAGGTAAACATGCTGGTCGTTACCTGTATCGCACGCATGAACTACGTTTCCCTCGCAACCTGCCGGGTGGCGGCGCCGTTTCAGTTGTTGATCTGGCAACCGGTCATTCCAGTATTATCACCCAGAAACCCTCCTATGATGCACTTGATGGTATTCGCTGGACACCCTGGGGCACCATCCTGTTTGCCGAAGAAAAGACCGGCGGCCGCTTGTTTGAAATGCAACTTGATCCCAATGATCTGACCCGCGCAACTGCCGTACTGGCGCGACCGGCTGTTGGCCTTCTCGCACATGAAGGTGTCGATATCGACAACAACGGTAATATTTATATCGTCGATGAATTCCGCGGCCACTCAGAAACGAGTTCCATTAAAGGGAATACCTGTGCTGGAACCGTTCCCTGTGGCGGTGGTATCTACAGGTTCGTACCGACTAACTATAGCGATCTTTCCGATGGTTCACTGTATGTGCTGAAAGTCACAGGTACTGACGGTACAGGCCAGGCCGAGTGGGTTGGTCCGATTGACAGTATCAACGCACGCGCATCCGGAACTTCGCATGGCGGCACAAGCTACCAGCGCCCTGAAGATGTCGAAATAATCGGCAACACCCTGTATGTAGCCGTGACGGAAGGGCCACGTAACGATGATGGTACTGAGTTGTACGAGGGCCGCGTACTCTCCATCAATCTCGATACCCTCAAGGTTGCCAACTTTATCAAGCCAGGTGTCAATGTCGCCGTTGAAATTGGCAAACCCGGTGAAGAAGGCCATCACAGTGGTTTCGACAGTGTCGATAATCTTGCCGAGACACCTGATGGTCAGCTGATGGTCATCGAAGACAACCTGCCCTCAGATATCTGGGTGGCCAGCACACATGTTGATGATACTGGCGCGTCCAGATCTGTGCGTCTATTTGCTTCCCTTACCGATCCCAAAGCTGAAGGCAGCGGCATCTACTTCAGCCCACTTGATCCAAATACACTCTACGTCAACGTACAGCATTCCAAAAACAATGATGGCGACGGCACTTGGGCCATCACAAAACCCCGCAAACACATCAAGTATGATTAACATGCGTGTGTAAGCGAAAAACGTTACACATATAACGCATTGGATGGCCTGGCATTGGTCGCCCATTTTATTGACTAAATTAATGCAACGTCAAATTAGTACCAGCAACGAAAATACGTTAATTTACTTGGTCTAGCCCTGACAACGTGTTTGTATAAGAACCCGCTATAACAAGGTAAATATCATGTCTGTTCACGTACGTGCTCTTGATGGTGTTATTGGCTTACTGCGTACCCGGCGTGGCATTATCCTCGCCAGTCTGCTCACCGCATTTCTTGCTGTCATTATTCTTCTGCCACACGTAATTGGCTACCTGGTACGAGACTGGTTTAATCATAACGGTGCGCAGCAGACCCAGGTCGAAGACGTCAATTTCAACCTGTTTACCGGCAAACTCGAGTTTAGCAACCTGCGTGTCAGCGTTGCCGATGATTACACCCTGAAGCTGAAAAGCGCCTGGGCAAATAGTGACTGGTTACCTCTGTTTGAAAAGACGTTTTATATAAAGGAACTGTATATCCAGGATACCGATATCATCATTGAGCAAACCCCTGAGGGTGCCATGCGGGTTGCCGGTGTAAACCTGCCACAAGCTGATACAACAACCCCTGAACCGGCAGACACATCTACAGCGTGGGGCTTCGGAGTTGAAAAACTCAACATCATGAATACGCGCATTACCTATAAGCAGCCCGAGCTTTCAATAAACCTTGAGATTGAATCGGCCCTGCTTGCTGCGCTGCATTCGACAAGTACACAGCCTGCACAATTCCAGCTTGCCGGTAAACTCAATGGCGCCCCGCTATCGATTGATGCACGGCTGCAGCCCTTCACTGAACAGGCCACGGTAGATGCCGGTATCAAGCTACAGGCATTACCACTTACAGACTTCCAACAAATTGCCAAACAACACGTCGGGCTTGAGAGTGGAGCCCTTAGCCTGGATATCAACCTGAAAGCCAGCTATGAGCCCAAAACAGGTGCCCGTCTTGATGAACAGGGCAAGATCATGCTCGCTAATATTGCGATCAGCCAGGCAGGTGCACAGGTCACAGCGAACGAGATTAGTTGGCAAGGCACATTCCACACCCTGCTGGATAATGCCAACCAGCCAGCTGATTTAACCCTCGCCGGCGCACTCGATGGTGATGACATTAACATTATTGACCAGCAAAATATTCAGCCACTGCTGGGTATGAAAACACTCTCAGTCGGGAACATTAACCTGACTACACAACAACTTGATATCGATAAGATCGAGATCGCAACACTCGTCGCGAATATAAAGCGAGATGCCGAAGGTGCCATCGTACTCCCGGCGACAAAGACAGCCGAACCGGAAGGTACTGCAAGCGAGGAAAAAGAGCCTGGCTCAGAACGATTTGGCATACGTATTGGCGAAATCGCCATTGGCCATGACAGCCTGCTTACATTTAATGACCTGTCCACCACACCTGAATTCAATTCAACGGTTACGCTCAATAGTGTTGCTATCGCCGGGCTGGATAGCCATAAACCGGAGCAAGACACGTCCATCGCGGTCGATGGCATAATCGGAAAGTTCAGTACACTTTCAGCAAAGGGAACCGTAAAGCCCTTTTCTGAAAAACTTGCGCTTGACCTGACCGCAGACATTAAAGCGATGGAACTGCCACCGCTCAGTGCGTATACCTCCTTCGCCCTCGGCCATAACCTGACCAATGGCCAGTTAAACACCACCGTAAACGTCACGATTAAAAACGACATCATTGACGGTAAGAGCACGCTGTTCATTAACAACCTCGATGTCAAAGAGCTAACAGCCGAAGAAAAGAAGACGATCAATACCACGGCCAGTGCCCCACTTAGCCTGGGGCTGAGCATGCTGCAGGATCGGGACAAAAATATTGAACTGGACCTGCCTTTCAAGGGTGACCTGAACAGCCCGGAGTTTGATATCAGTGATGCGATAAACCAGGCTATCGGCACAGCCATCAGCAAGGCTGCGTTAACCTACCTGACACTCTCGTTACAGCCCTTCGGTGCATTGATTGCACTCGCCGATGTCGCCGGTGATATCAGTAGTGGTGTGCAGTTACAGCCTGTCCTGTTTAATCCTGCTGAGAGTACGATGACGCCCGAGGCCATCAAGTACAAAGAAAAAATAGCAACCATTCTCAGTGAACGGCCGCAACTGCGACTCAAGGTATGTGGCTTCGCAGCAGGTGCTGACCGTAATTTCCTCGTTGCACAACAACTCAAGGTACTCACCGCTGCCCGGGACAAGTCACTGAAGGGAAAGTCACAAAAAGAGCAAGCGGCAATACTTGCCAAACCGATAACACCACCGGTTATTCCTGATGCACTGCTGACCAGCATTGCAAAGAAACGTGCCGACGCGATCAAGGCCGCATTGATCAAGGACCATAATATTGGTGCTGACCGACTATTCGGTTGCCTGCCTGTCATAGACCCTACAGCCGATGCCAAGACACGTGTCGAGATCGGAATCTAAATTAACATGCCAGTACGAGGAGCTTAACAATGAAACAACTATTGACTCTTGCAGCCCTGCTGCTGTTCAGTACCTCTGCATACGCTGAAGCCGAGGCCTTCGTTACCTCGCGTTCGCTCAGCATGGAACTTGCCAACAAGCTGGTCATGACCGCGGCAAGTCACTGCACCAAACAGGGTTACCAGGTTTCCGTTGCTGTCACGGACCGGAGCGGAAAACTACAGGCCTTCGTTAGAAATCCCCTGGCGGGTTCTCATACGATTGAGGTCGCCAGGCTCAAGGCCGCAACCTCCGCGAGTTTCCAAACCCCGACTATCGACATGATGGAAGGCTTTGATCAACTCGGCAATGCACCGGGCGTACTTCTCGTGGGCGGCGGCTTACCCATTCGCATTGGTGGACATATGTATGGGGCAGTAGGCGTTTCCGGCGCCCCCGCCAAAAAGCGTACAGGTGATGTCGATCATGAATGCGGGCAAGCAGGGATCACTGCTATACGCGAGGATATAGAGTTCGCGCAGTAACAAATAAAAAATAAAAAGGAGGTTGTGCCCCCTTTAATTATTAACGTGGATAGCCGTAGCGCCGACCCGGGAACGGACCGTAAGCCGGTCGTTGGCGTAACCGTCTTGCCTCGAGGGCAAACTGTGTACGGTAAAAGGCCAGCACGCTTTGGCCATTGGCGGTTACGTCAAACACCTTCCAGCCTTTGTTGGAACGGTACATGCGGAATGCAAGGTGTTGTGGAAAACGATTGCCTTGTTGGTACGCCAGTAAGCGTAGCGTGACTTCGCCCGAACGCGGATCGCCAACAGGTCGTAAAAACTGCACATGACCGTGATTGTAACTGGCAAGCTTTTTCACCATGGCCGCCAGGAAAAGTCTGCGCAGCTTTTTCTGCATGGCAGCTGCGTCCTGCGGCCCCATGTGACGGGCCTGTGCACCGGCGGTCCATTTTGTCATGTAGGAAAAATCAAAGAACGGCGCGATGGTTTGATCGACAAACACCTCCAGCGGCGGAGCATTACGCTTATCGCGACTGGCCAGAAATGCTGTGAGTTGCTCAATGCCCTGTTTGAATACGTCAGCGGGAGACGGTGGTGACCCGGGATAGCGCGGATACGGATTTGCAGACGTCGTCGCAACAACTAAACACAACACCAGGCCCATCAAAATCCTCTGCACATTCATTTCTGCTCTCCCATCAGTTGTTGCACCCAGCATAAAAGACCACCGGGTGAATGTCCAAGCCCAAACATGAAGCATTTCATTCTGTATCCAGGGCAGGCGGTAAAGTAGGTGTGATGTATTAAACGCGCAGCCCTTCCAGTGTATTTTTCTGCTCATACCCTGAACAACACTGGCCGATACAGTGCGTAGCAGGCCGACATGGGTTAGCCTGTACCCACTCCACAACCCGGAAAACCGTCATGCGGCTTGTAAGCACTGTATTGTTACTACTGGCGTTCAGCACACTGCACGCAGCAGACAACGCTTCGTCTGCCAGCGAGGCCATGCGTGCCGGCAACTACGCCATTGCTTATTGTATCTGGCAGCCCAAGGCACAGGCAGGCGATGCTCATGCCCAGTACAACATTGGCTGGCTGTATCACAATGGCTATGGTCTGACAGTCGATGACAGGCAGGCTGAACACTGGTGGCAACAGGCCTCGGAACAAGGTCATGTTGAAGCCCGCTTTGCACTGGCCTCGCTCTATACTCACGGTGGTCGTGGTGTGCAAAAAGACATCAGCAAAGCCATACCCTTATACATCGATACACTTGCGACCGGCGATGAAGAGGCTCGCCTGATCCTGCACAACCTGTTAATGGCGAATAACAAGACCAGTCGGTTACTCGCCACACACCTGCAGCGCGAACACTGGCAGCGTCTCGGCACACTCCGTGATGTAAAGGCCAGGCGAGCCAATATACGCAGTGATGCCAGCCTGGAAAGTTCGGTTGTCGATGTACTGGATCAGGGTACTTCGTTACTGGAGGTATCAAGCAAGGGGAAGTGGGTACAGATTATTGTGTTGCAATCAGGTCGCGGCGGATGGATCTACGCCCCACTGCTCGCGCCTAGTTCGCCTTGAAGCGGCGTTTTCTCCAGCGCGACGTTAACGTCTGATCGGTATCCTTGAGTTCACGAATGCGACCGACGTATTTCTGCGTCTCGCGCGGGACGTACGGTTTAACATGCTGCCAGCTGTCGACGGGTTCAGGTGCACGTTTATAATCGCGAAGGATACGTCGATAGCCGGCGTTATAGCTGGCGAAGGTCAGGTAGAGGCGATCCTGCCCTGATAGCTGCTGCCAGCGACGGTACAAGCCCCGGTCATAATAAATACCCGCCGCGATATTCCAGCGTGGTGACTCAATATCCCTGAAATAAGGATTTTTACGTTTTATATCGGCATAGGTCGAGGGCAAAATCTGCATCACGCCTACTGCACCACGGTGACTCTTCGCCCTCGGCTTCAAACGGGACTCGGCAATCCCCTGCGCCTTGAACCAGTGCCAGTCATAGTAGGGACCAAAATAGCGTTTACTGTATTTCTTGAAGTGGCGATCATATTTGCGCGTCCATTTATCAGAATCGACGCGCTGCCCAGCCGCCCACACCGAATGGCTGAACACCAGGCAAATCAAAACCAGCCAGGCAGGCCGCATTAATTCAGACCGAGCCCAATCACAAGGCCAAGCGCAATGCCGATACCAATGAAGATCCCCATGATCATCAAACCAACGGCAACATTCCCCTTCGACAGTTGATCACTGATATCAAAACAAACCAGGTGATTAAAAATCTTGCAACCCATCCACATAAAGAACAGCGTCAGGCAGCCACCGAGCATGGCATAGACAAAATTCAGGATAATTGGATCAAGTGTTTCCAGCATGGCGCTCTCCAGACCAAAGACTCATGTCCTGTTGAGGATAACAGAAAATCCGGCGGGATCCGGTTGCCTGGCTAATTCTTCAAGGCTTGACTGTGGTCAGGCCAAACGACTTCCAGCTTTGCATACCTCCCCGATACCACTTCAGCTTGCTTGCCGGGTAGCCGAGTGCTGTCAGAGCACGAATATTGGACGGCGACTGGCCGCACCAGGGTCCATTGCAGTAAAGTACGAGGGTTTTGGCGTACTGAAAGTCAAATAGCTTGCCTCGCAACACAACATCAAACTTGAATTCAAACAGCTCGAGAATCTTCTTGTCTGTAGTCGTCTTATTATAGATCTCAGTCCATGGCAGATTAACTGCACCCGGTATCATGCCACTGGCCAGCCACTTCTCTTCACGTGAATCAATTACAAGAATGGAATCGTCACCTGCAGACTTTCGCTTCAGGTAATCAAGCAGCTCAAGCTCACCAATGGTTTCAGCCCCCTCGACCAGCTTGATAGGTTGAATACAATACGGTGGGCAGGGCCGGGAGGTCAGTGCGTACTGTAAATCGATGATATTTTCCTGGTCCGGGTTACGCTGAATGCGCACGACCTCGTCCTTGTGGATGACATCGACATGGGGGATCTTGTCGGTAATGTTGACCGCATCACCGGCGGCAAACAGGCCGTTCGCAAACAGACACAAAAGACCTATCGTTATAAGCCTGAACATGTACAAGCCCCTTCTCCAAGCCGCTCTATATCTCATTGTCCATACAAGATGCTACCTCTTCAACCAAAAGTAACCTTGAATGATCAGGAGTACAAAAAGTATATTTATTACTATTACCCCTGTATTTAAATCCTTTCTTAAATTGATCTTTTTATATTCACTCACCGACCTTTCAACACGCATTTCAGATTAACTAAATAAAAATAAAGCACTTAAGTATCACTACATATAACAGGGAATAAACCACTATTTCTCTAACAATTGTTAACAAATTATTCTTCAAGAATGCCCGTAGACTACCCGATAGAATTTCCATAGCACAGAGGTCGGGAATAGGGAATGAAATCGCATCAGGCACAGAGCCAGTTGGAACAGGCTTACCATAAGCTCTTCCTCGGTATCGAGGTAAACGGTTTTGGTTATGGCATCCCGGTTGAATGTGTCCGTGAAATTGTCTACCAGGTCAAACTGAATCCCCTACCGCAGACACCTGATTTTGTTCGCGGTGTCGCCGTCATCCGCGATGAGGCGATCCCCGTGCTGGACCTGAACATCCTGTTAGGTGGTGACCGACAGATCAAGATCCACGACGAAAGCTGCTATATCGTTATACAGCTGGCTGACGGAAACGATAACCTTACCCAGGTCTGTCTGCTTGCCGATCAGATCCTGCAAACCTACAAGATCAACAAAAATAATATAGATACCTCACCATCTGTTACGTATGAAAAACTGATCAACTACATTCTCGGCGTGACCCGTATCGATGAGCATGTCCTGGTTCTGATTGAACCTGCAGATCTCATTTCACCCTTGCTGAATACGGTTACACCCTATGTCACCTACAAGGATAACGCCACGTTATCAGGAAAAAACAAAAGCGAAGTTGAAGAAAGAAAAGCCAAAAACCGCTACTTGTCTGTGTATGTCAACGAAGAGGAATATGCATTCCCTTTACCTGCCATATCACAGGTCATCAATATGTCCAGCCTCGCCAATCATGTTGAAGAAGACATACCGGATTTCCTGAGTACTGCCGCCATCTACAATGACCGACTTGTCGTCATCGTTCGTCTCGGTGACATTATATCGGATGAACCCAGACCTGAGAGCACAGACAGTGACAGCTCGCGTGACGTCATTGTACTGGTCGAACTGCAAAGTGGCCTGATGGGCATCGCCGTTAACCATATTGGTCAATCCTACGACAGTGAAACAGATCCACAGACAAATTCGTTTTGCAACGATCTGCAACGCAACCGTATCGGTAGCCTTGGCTTCATCAAGAAAGAGAAACAAGATGAAAGCATCGAGGTCATCAATCCATTCGGTGTCTTCTCAAACAAGGAACTGATAACTCTCGATGCCTGGATGAAAAACATCAACAGGCTTATACAAACCACGAACCCGGATAAAAGTCGTGATACTGCAGACGAGAATGAAGGCGGTCCACTTGCTGCATATACCGGTTCCTACCTCGTCGTACAGGTCGGCAACCACCTGGTGGGTCTCGACAACCGCTACGTCGATGAAGTGCTGAGCTACGATGCACTCATTCCGATGAATAACGGCCCCCGCTGGTTCCCGGGCCTGCTGGATCTCAGGGACAGCACCTACCCCGTTATTGATATCCATACCAAGTTCGATCTTGACCCGGCAGAAACAAATGAACATGACAGAAATGTACTGATCATGATCAGGAACAATGACCATAAGGTTGGCCTGATGGTGAAAAAGGTCATGCATTCAATCAAGGTCACTGAGAAAGAACTCAAAGGTAGCGAGTACTCGAATATCTATATCGTCCCCGAGGCCCTCAATGCCGTTGCTGACACACCTGAAGGCATTGTCCACATTATCGACCTCGCCAATGTTATAGAAATGCCTGAAATCTCAGCCGAACGCAGGCTTAGAGCGTTACAACAGGAAACGGAACAATCCGATTCCAATCTACTAAATCCACAGATGCTCACAGCAAGGTGAAGTTATGGAAAATATATCAATAAAAGCACGGCTCATTGGACTTGTTCTGATCCTGATCGGAATGGTAGCCGGTATAGGTATCTTCGGCATGATTAGCACGCACGACATCATCGCCCATCTGGAAGAAGATGCCCATAAAGAACAGAAACTCGCCCATACACTCGAGCTTGCTGAGCGCACTGAAATTGAATTCAAGAGCCAGGTGATTGAGTTCAAGAACATCCTGCTGCGCGGTAATAACCCCGAATACTTTGACAATCACTACGACAAGTTCAAAGGCTATTCTAAAATTGTCGACAAGGACCTCGACAAACTTGTCGACAAGTACGACTCACTCGGTATGAACACGGATGAAATTGAAAAAGTCAGGGACGCTCACGATGCATTTGATAACAATGTCATCACGGTTCTAAAACGGTTCGACATCAACGATCCTGACTCCGGCAAAAAGGTCGACAAGCTGTCAAAAGGTATATACACGCCTGCTATCGATGCCGCTGAGAGCATGATTCACCATCTCTCTGAAGAAATCGACAATGTTATCAAGGCCTCAGAAGAATATGCTATGGAAGTCGAGGCATCCACGAAGCAAGCCGATATCGCGATTATTTCTATCGCCTCCATACTCGGGCTGGTACTCGGCACCATCCTCATTCGCAGTATTGTCCAGCCGCTTAACCAGATCATTGCCGCAACGCAACGACTGGCACAGGGTGACATGACTGGTAATATTGATGTCGTCGGCAAAAACGAAATCAGCAAACTCCAGGCATCCATGTCAGAGATGAGTAATAAGTTACGCAGCGTTGTCTCGGAGGTTCAGAACAGTGCCACCAGTGTCAGCCTGAGCGCAGGAGAAATATCGACTGGCAGCCTTGACCTCTCCAGCCGCACCGAAGAACAGGCCGCGTCGATCGAAGAAACCTCTGTGAGCATGGAACAAGTGACCGAAAGGGTTCACGATAACAGTACCTCTGCCACGGAGGCACTACAACTGGCTACCAACGCTGCCAGCAAGGCTGAACATGGTCTGACGGTGGCCCAATCAGCCGTTAACGCTATTACCGAGATCAGGAATAGTAGTGAGAAAGTTGCTGACATCATTGGCGTGATTGACGAAATCGCGTTCCAAACCAACTTGCTGGCACTGAATGCCTCAATTGAGGCAGAACGCGCCGGCGAACAGGGTCGCGGGTTCTCAGTCGTCGCCAACGAGGTGCAGAAACTGGCACAACGCAGTGCTGATGCCGCCAGTGAGATCAAGGAACTGATCAAGTCCAGCACCAACAAGGTCCAGGAAGGAACCGAACTTGTAAAAGACTCCAGCAAGGCACTTGAAGAGATCGTACAGAGTTCCCACGAGACCAACGCGCTTGTTTCACAAATCTCTGATGCGAGCCAGGAACAGGCTCAGGCACTTACCCAGGTTAATGCCGCCATAGTGCAACTGGAAGAAACAACCCAACAGAATGCGGCCATGGTAGAAGAAACCTCTGCAGCAAGCACATCGATGGATGAACAGGCAAAAGTACTGGCAGATATCGTTTCATTCTTCAAGCTCAATAGCCACCAGGTTCATAGTGAACCAGCAGCAGAGATTGTATCTCCGGTTACGTCATCAACAGTCGGCCAACAGGTGTCTGCAGATGCTGAATGGAAAGCCTTCTAAATAAACAAACATAAATAAGGCCGGCATATGCCGGCCTTATTATTTAAATACAGGAGTCGGGTCAGCTTAAACCGACACCTTTAATTACATTATAGATAGCGTCACAGCACTTATGACTACCCATAAGAAAGGAATGACATACAGCACGGTTGGCGATTTATACAAAAGCAGGATAGCGAGTGTCGCCAGAACCGTCGGATCAGGGGTAAGTGCAAACATCTCGAACGTTTTCCAGTACCGTCCAACTACAAAGGCAATAAACGGATAAATGACCAGCGCTATGAATAAGAGCCCTGCACCCCACGAAAGCCTGTTTGAGCTATTCGTTAACTCAGCAAGACCATTTTTGATTACACCCTGTCGCATGATGAGACCGGCCTGTAGGACAAAACCAAGCGCATACCAGTCGGCAACAACATGAATCGGGTAAAAACGTTCGTATAAAAATGCCCACGCCACCCACAACCAGCTGACTACCAGCAACGCTGAAATAACGCGCCCTGCCCAGGCTGGCCTTTTCCATAGCGCATAAAAGATGAGAAGTGAGAAAACAACCGCCACCACATGCAGTGGCCAGACAGCCTGGTTATAGAGTTCGAATTGCCGGTAATACGTATCTGCAGAAAACAGGATAAAGTCTGACAGGCTGTAACTTGACCACTCACCCATGATAATCAATCAATATCAAAGTATTTTTTCGACATAATCAATCATGCGCCCACGCATGGCTTTACTGGGCAAGGGCGATATCCCGGCCATCATGTTTTCCTTGACGTGTGCAACTTGTGTCGTTGCGGGTATCGCACAGGTCACTGCCGGGTGAGAGACAACAAACTTTAATAAAAACTGTGGCCAACTTGTGCAACCAATCGTATTCGCCCATGTTGGCAGGGGTTTGCCATTGAGTTCATCGATGAGATCGCCACGCTGGAAGGGTCGGTTCACGATCACGGCAATACCGCGTTGTTGTGCAATCGGCAGTAGGCGCTGTTCTACTTCGCGGTCAATGATATTGTAACTGAGTTGCACAAAATCCAGTGGCTGCGTCTTCATAACCTGCTCGAGCTCGGCATGACGACGACCATGCGAGGTTGTGATCCCTGCGTAACGCAATTTACCATCCTGTTTCATGCGATACAGCGTTTTCAGGTGCTCTTCCCATGCCACCAGGTTATGCACCTGCATCAGGTCGAAATTATCCACCCGCCAGTAACGGCGGGACTGTTCCATTTGCTCGGGCCCTTCTTCATGGTCCCAGGTCCAGACCTTGTCTGCTGAAAACACATCCCCTGTTTTGGCCAGTTTTTTCAGGCCATAACCGATCGCCGGTTGTGACGAGCCATACATGGGTGAAGAATCAATCAGTTTGCCACCCGCATTAAAAAAGTGACGCATGACCTCGGCGACGTTATCCAGACCCACGGGATCACTGCCGACATTAAACGTGCGTGAACTGCCCAGGCCAATGACCGGTATGTGTTCATTCGTCGAGGGGATCGGCTTCGTGATAAGCGTGCCCGCACCAGCTTGCGAGAACCTGGGTGCTAAGCCAACAAGGCCACCTGCAAGCCCCAGCCCCATGGCCTGCAAGAAGCGACGACGAGATAATTTGTACTGATTTTTCATAGTCATCCTACCGAATGTTATGAATACCGCGTATAAATAATAGAGGTCTGTCCAGGATTATTCTATGCTGCTTAATCAATCTGACCATTATCCAGGATCATGTACCATATAATACGCCTTTGCTTGATTGCACTGCTTCCAGCCAGCCTCACAGCTGGGCCGTTGTTTGATACCCATCTACACTACAACGCCAGAGATGCCGCACACTATAGCCCGCAGCAAATCATCGATAAGCTGGACCGTAACGGTATCAGGCATGCTATCGTCACCGGTACCCCTGCCTCGCATACAGCAGAGCTGTATCGGCAAGCCCCCGACCGTATCGTGCCGCTACTTGGTGTGTACCGCAGTCATGAAGACAAAATCAGCTGGTCAAACGATACATCCTTACCCGATCGTGTTAAAGCCGAGCTGAGCACGGGAATATGGCACGGTGTAGGCGAACTGCATATTTTTGCCAAAGATCGCCACAGCCCGGTTTTTCGTCAGCTCATTGAATTGGCCAGGCTACACAAGCTGCCCCTGCAAATCCATGCTGATCCGGCCGTGATCGATATCGTGTATGACATCGCTCCCGGGCAACCTGTCATCTGGGCGCATGCCGGTACCTTCCCCTACCCGGATCTCATCGCGGACTACTTGAAGCGCTACGCTAAATTGAGGATCGACCTGTCGGTGCGTGATGAGCGCATTGCACCCAATGGCCAGATCAGTGATGACTGGTACGAGCTGTTCGTGAAGTACCCCGACCGTTTCATGATTGGCGTAGATACCTTCAGCACTTCTCGCTGGCATGACCTTGATATGGCCGTAGCAACAATTCGCAACTGGCTCGCACAGCTTCCCGAAGACGTCGCCAGGCGGCTGGCCAACGACAATGCCATGCAGTTCTTCTTACCACAGGATACTGCGCAGTAACCCGCGCTATTTCTTCTGCCCATAAATATAATATTGCGTCATATCATGCCAGACACCTTCTTCGGTCGCGTACTTATCGACTTCCGCATCATAGGCCTGTTGTGCACGCTGCATGGCTTCACCACTTATCCCCTCGAGGGGATGCGGATACTGACCCGGCGCATAACCCTCCAGTGTCATAAAGGGCGGGTCTTTTGCGTCCTCCACACTGATAAATCGACCATTTGGCTCACTGATGACCTGGCAATTTGTAAAGCCAGCACATTCAAGCATCTCCCTTGCGTTGGCTTCATCACCAGCAGGGACGTTACAGATAAAATCGATACCGACCGTGGCAAGTGCCTTGCGCGCGGCATGGCCCCAGAATAACGAACTCGACGGCGTCGCGTTAAAACCGATCCAACCACCTGGCCTGAGCAGTTCATACCAGTGACGCATCGCCGCCTGCAGGTTACTCATCCAGAAGATCGCGTTACTGCAGTAGATCCTGTCAAAACTATTCGGGGGAAAATCAAGCTGCTCTCCATCACCATAGCAAAACTCGAGATTATCAAGCTTACTATCAACCAGTTTTTCCTTGCACTTACCCAGCATACCTTTCGAAATATCTACACCGAAGACTTTTCCCCCAGGCCTCACTAGTTCTGCGCAATAAAATGCTATCGAACCCGTGCCAGTCGCAATATCCAGTACATGCTGTCCCTTCTCAGGCTTAAGGTAGTTCACCGTGGCCAGCGCGACGTCGCGGTGCCACTCACTGTTGTCATAATTTTTACTGCGCTCATCATACGAGTTAGTAATGGTTTGATGGTAACTGTTTCTATCAGACACGCCGTGATACAGAGGTAAGTTGAGGTTTTCGATATAACGCTTCAGCATAGCCCAGCTTGAGTAGCCATACTCTCGTGCAATAATGCGCTGCGCATCGTTAATAGAAAACCGTGTAGCAAGGATATCTGCATCCGACATCTGTTTGAATGCTGTATCAGCTGAACGAATGCGTTCGCAACATGCACTATCGCCCTGCCTGTGGAGGGCACGCAAGGCTTTTGCTTCTTTTTTCAGGAACTCGAGGTCTGGTTGTTTCGGTAAAGATTTCATGGAAATCCTCCTTTCGTCATTCCTGTAAGCCGCGAGACAGGTAGAAAGAAGGACATAAGATATGTCGTTTAATAATAGGTGGGGATCATCCCCTTTCCGCGGACCCAGCCGTGCCCTACTGCACTGGTCTCAGTATAGTAAAAAATATACAGCAAAGGAAACTCTCGAAACAAGCCATAAATAATGCTCAAAACGCGGTCTGTATCCTGTTACTACATGGTGATGATTTTCTGTTTTGATGCTTCAACCCAGTTAGAAAAGTATGCATCAGTGTGCTCGACATTTGTTTCTTCCAGGTGACGATCAATTTCCGAGAATAACATTTTTACCTGGAACCCCATTTCATCGACCAGCACTGACAACTCCTTCATGCTTTCAGGATCTTCATGTATCTGTGCAACAATTGTTGAAAAATCCTCTGGCAGCATACCCACCCGTGCAAAACTATGTTTGAGCTCCTGGACACGTTCTTCAATAAGTGAAGTAATGTCAGCAAAATTATTATCCTGTGCATTCTGCTCTTGTTGATCCGAAAGCGCGTCCCATTGACTCAGGATTTCCGCAACGCCTTTCATTGTCGTTGAGAGGACTGTTGCATCAACCGTTGACGAGGTATCTGTAGTGGAAGCGGCAGGTTTGTAGAGGGATATAACATGGCGAGTGTATCTAGGTGAATACTTGCTGGTATTAAACTTGAGGATGATTTGAAGTTGTTCAAGCATTTGAATCTCAGGTTCCCCATCAATAAAACTTGCAAAGAGCTCTGCGACCGCAAGTATTTTTCCAAATTCACTGATCTCATCACCCTGTAGCCCGCGTGGATAACCGCTGCCATCGATACGCTCATGATGATCCAATACCGCGTGGCTGATCACCGGGTGATATTGGGGAAATTCTTTTAAGATAAGATAGGCGACCATCGGGTGAGCATAAAGGCTGTGCCGATCCGCATCCGTCACTTTGGTTGAAGGGTCCAGTAGTTCAGGGTTAATGTGCAAAATACCCAAATCATGATATATGCCAGCAGTCGCAATATCGATTAATGCCTGGCGGTCATGACCTTCTTTGTCGGCCAGGCAAATAGCAATCAGTGCCACAGTAATACTATGTTGAAACATTTCGGGGCTACGCTCGCGTGCAACGGTGAGTTTAAACGCCAGCGGCGGTGCCAGGTCAACAAGACTCAATATACGCAATGGTAATTCCTGGTCATTCATCGCCATGATTACAATATTCAGGCTCGGAACATCATTTATCAATTTCTTCGCCTCTTTAATCAATACGTCAGAGGTAACGACATTCTCGATCATGAGTGAATGATCGATAGGCTTAAGTAATTTATGTTTAATCAGGCGATCATAAAAGCTCCGGTCAATCTTGACACCCTCATTGACCAGCTTGACCCCGGATTCAGAGTAAATCTCCTCATGAGTCTCCACATTATGACTATCACCAAGCGAGGTGACATGATGAATGTAATTCTTTTCAGTATGCTCAGTCATGTTTTCTATCGTTCCAGTAAGTTTAAGAGGCCTGATTTAAAGTCTAGTCTATATCAGATTTAGCCGGGGCATTTAATGGAAAACAGCAGGAAATAGGGATAGAACCCTTTTGAATAAACAGACTAGAATACAAGACCACTACCCCTTGTTAATCTAATTCAAGGATCGCGCTAGTGCGTGCCCGTGTCGACAAACACAACTCACCATCGTCGATCAGTGATTTACCATAGGACGGAATCATTTCTGTTAAGGCTGACTGCCATTCAGGGCTTTCTATTTCATCCGGGAACATGCGTGCAATCACCTCTATCATGATCGCGACGGATGTCGATGCGCCCGGGGAAGCACCCAGCAACGCGGCAACCGTGCCATCCGCCGCGCTGACGATCTCGGTACCAAATTTCAGGACACCCCCCTCGTCCTTATCCTTCTCGATGATCTGCACGCGCTGGCCCGCTATGATCAACGACCAATCATCGAAGTTTGCATTAGGGTAGTAAACACACAGCTCAGCGAACCTGTCTTCAGGGGATTGCGTAATCTGTTTAACCAGGTACTTGGCCAGATCGACATTTTGAATACCTGCTGAAAGTAATGGCCAGGCATTATGCGTTTCGATGGACAAAGGCAGGTCCATGTATGAACCATTTTTTAAAAACTTCGTAGAAAACCCGGCATAAGGTCCAAAGAACAGGGCGCGCTGACCATCAATGATCCGGGTATCCAGGTGCGGCACTGACATCGGCGGCGCCCCAACCGAGGCTTTTCCGTATACCTTCGCATGGTGCATTTCGATGACATCCGGGTTGGTGCACTTGAGAAACTGGCCACTTATCGGAAAACCGCCATATCCCCTGGCCTCTTCGATACCTGTCTTCTCCAGCAGGGGAAGAGAGCCACCACCCGCCCCGATAAACACATAGTCAGCCTCAATCTCTAATTCTGATTCACGTTCAAGGTCTTCAACTTCGATTCGCCAACGGCCGTTGGTTTGTCGCGTAAAACCGCTGACACTGTGACCAAGATTAAGGTCAACATTTTCACAGCTCTGAAGATATTCGATCATGCCCCTCGTAATTGCGCCAAAGTTTACATCTGTGCCCGCATCCATTCTTGTTGCGGCCAACGCTGCACAATCTTCCCGCCCTTCCATTAGCAATGGTGCCCATTCCGTGATTTCGCCTCGATCGGTCGAATAGCGCATATCCTGGAAAATGGCAGCCTTCTGCATAGCTTCAAATCGTTTGCTTAGAAAATCAACATTCTCCTCGCCCCATACCGCGCTCATATGGGGAATCCTGTTAATAAACGGGAACTGCCAGGAAACGGCACCTGTCTCCTTCAGGTAAGCCCACAACTGTTTTGACACTTCAAAACTTTCCGCGATGCTGAGCGCCTTACTAATATCCACTTTGCCATCAATAAACGGCGTATAATTGAGTTCACAAAAGGCAGAATGCCCCGTGCCAGCATTGTTCCAGGCGTCAGAACTTTCCGCAGCAACCTTATCAAGGCATTCGAATATTGAAATCATCGCATCAGGCATTAGTTTCTTTAAAAGCACACCTAATGTCGCACTCATAATGCCTGTGCCGACTAAAACAATTTGCAAGCGTTCCTTGTTCATTCCGTACTCGAATTCCTGTTAGTAAATGAGGTCATAGAGGAGCAGTCACTAATATGCCAAACACTTGCTCTCTGTCCCATTTTCTTTACGGTTTTTTTCACCGATCGCCTCTATTCCATTTATCAGTCTATGGTATTTTACTGTCAATTCTCATCTTGCTGATTTGCATTTATAGCTATTAGTTACCGTAACTGATTGCTCTTTATACATAAACCATTTATGTGATTTATCTATGGTATTTGCATTGATCAAACATGTGCAAATCATTAAAGAAGCATCGTACAGAAACGATAAAGTAATAATAAGTAATACTTAATTAAACACAGTTTAGATTGGTTTATTAACGAATTCACTACGCGAGTTGAGCAAAAGAAATGTCAGCAGTTAATGCCAGAGTAGACATCAGCAATGACAAATACAGAGAACATGAGTACGCTCATAATGTGCGCCAGATATTCAGTGTATCCAGAACGCATTTTGCCAGAATTATAAATAAATTTATTCGTAACACCGATGAGTTACTGGAAGACATAGCCAGCTATAAGCGCAACAATCACGAAGTAAAATCCATTAATAGCCTTCGTCTCATGCTTCGGCATGAGCAAGACAGGGATGTTTTGCATGTCGTTGTTACCTGAGGATAACCCTTTACTAAATCTTAACCGCAACTTCACATGCAATGACCTTCAATTAAGGTCAATGATAAGGGAACTGCATGAAAGGCATAGCGCCGATCTCAATAGCATTGAACAGATTTTTTCTGGCATGCATCAGCCACATTATTCTAGTAAACGAGGTGTTCCATTCTCACCGGAAAATATATTTGATATTGCCTGCACCGTCTTAACAAAAATGGATATTGATGAGCAAAGAATGAGCTTTTTCATGCGCGAATTATTTGCTGCATTAAATGACCACCTTGGTGCCTTCTACGGAGAAATTCTTCTTATCAAGGCAGGCTAATTTAACCCTGTATTTAGCTATGTTCCACAAGATCCAGCCTCTTTGGCTTGTCAAACGTGGACTATCACCACATTATTCCTCCATAATAATGCGTACTTACCTCATATAATAACTAAAAGGATATGCGAACATGGAAACCTATCACGGCAGCTGCCACTGTGGTGCGGTCAAGTTCACCCTTAACTGTAACCCCATCACTAAGGGGCTACGTTGTACGTGCTCCATCTGTCGTCGCAAGGGTACACTCATGCTCGGCGAAGTTGTTGACGAAGCGGACATCAGCGTAGATGCGAAGCCCGAAGACATTGGCCTGTACCAGTTCGACAGCAAGGTCGCCCAACATTACTTCTGCAATAAATGTGGAATTTATACCCACCACGAGACTGCCCGTTATACCGGTAAGTACCGCGTCAACCTTGGCTGTATCGATAACATTGATACATTTAACCTCGAGGTTGATGTGTTTGATGGTAAGAACTGGATGCCGTAGGCCCAACGATGAATCTGGAAGAATATAACTGATCAGATTCAAATCACGCCGACCTATTAAACCCTAACATCTCTATTTGTCACTACCTTTTTTTTATTCTATAACGTAATCTGTCTACACATCATTTATTCATGTCAAAAGCTCTAACGCACCAGGGATTACACATTGGAACTGCCAGAACACATCAAGAGCAAGAAAATACTTATCATCGATGATGATGCCTCTATGAGAAGTATCATCCGGACAATATTTACCTCTTTAGGCTTTGCAGGGCTTGATGAAGCCGATGATGGCGTCAATGGTCTGAAAAAACTTCAGGCCGAACATTATGATTATGTTATTTGTGACTGGACGATGCCAAACATGGGTGGACTGGAGTTACTCAACATTGTCCGGAAAGATGACTCGCTAAAATCTATTCCTTTCCTGATGTGTACAGTTATAACCGACATGGAGAATGTTCGCACCGCAATACAATCAGGTGTAACAGATTATATCTCCAAGCCTTTTGCTCCTGACGCTTTGTATAATAAAGTCATTAAACATCTACAGGAACAAGGGTAACTATTACGTTACGCTTGCGGGTGTCTTATTTAATAATCGACCTGCTGCCTGCTACTCGCTGACCCCAGCTGTTTGTATTCATGCTTTTTTCCGGCCGGATGATTCTGCTATATTGGAGGTGCAGGATAGCATTCATATCAGACTATCCCGCTCATGTATTGAACACGCAAAGGAAGAGAGCATGTACACCCTGGAAGAACTGAAACAACAGAACGATGATATCTCACAACTTTGTGATGTCCTGTCGGTGCTGATGGAAAACACCTCACTGCACGACAACAGTTTCGTCGAAGAACTGATGACACGCTTCAAGGAGAAGGTCTGGATGCACCTCGTCTTCGAAGACAATACGATATACGCCGGCAGGTTAAAGTCAGATGACGGAGCCGTACGAGACGCAGCAAAAAATTTCCATAACAGCGCCCACGAGATCAAGCACCTGTTCACCCAATTTGTTAAACACTGGCGTCATATGGCCGTTGCTGACGATGAACACGAACCACTTTGCAAGGACTGTCGCAAAGTCTTCACGATGATCAGGGAGCGGATCGAATTCGAGAATACCCAGATATCTCCACTGATTAGTTAAACACGGGTAAAGGGGAAACCGGTTAGTTTAATTTTTCCGTCCCCTTTTCTTCTTACGCCTTTTCTTCGGCTCAGGCGCACACAGGCATTCAATCAACCGCTCGACCTGTTGAATACAACAGCCCGTGCCCATCGTCGCATAGGTCTCTTTCTTAACGGCTTCCACCGTCGTCGCGCCATTAACGATGGCATTGATAATATCCATCTTCACCACCTCGTTACAGGTACACAGATTTTTGTCTAAATTCTGCTTGAGAATAGTTGGAAGTTTATCGAGAGGGTTTGTATCAGGATCGGTTTTCAACATATTATTCGTCATTCCGGCCTTTGAGCCGGAATCCATGCTTACTACTGGTTAGCCTGATAAATTATAACGACCTGGTGACTATCCCACATCATCCGCATTGTCTACTTCTTCGGCCATTTCATCAATAACATGTCTACTGACAGCAATAAAAACATCTATCCCAGCCTGGTCCTTGTTCCTTCGGCACTCATTTAACGCCGATATCGCAAGATTAATCGCGGCATGATAATTACCCTTATCAATAAACGCATCTATTCGCTGCTTTTCTGATTCAATGTCCATTTCTACAGGGTCCAGGGATAGTTAATCATATATGGGATTAGAGCCCGGTTTTTCAATTAAAACTAGTTTGGATTTTTGACAATGACCAGCTTGTAGCCCACCTGTTTAAATTCCTCGATCTGCAGCGGTGCCCGACCAGCGACTTTCACAAAATCAACAAACTCATCACGGCCGACATCCATCATACTGGCAAAGTTACCACAAACATGCACCTCGATACCGGACTCCTTCACAAGGCTCCTGACTTTGTTGTGCGTAACAGCATGCTCCTGTCTGTTTTCCTGCGTCAACTGGAACTGCTCAAGTCCGTGTGATACCACCGCCAGCTTGATACCTGGAAATTTGGCGCGAAGTTGTTTTGCATAGGATTTCAGTACCGGTGCCGCCCAGTCAAAACCATTATCCTCGAAACCTGCAACTTCAAACACCACGCCGACAGGTGGCTCACTGGATGCCAGTATATCCTTTACTTGCACATCACTTGCCTGGCTATAAACCATTGTCAGCAACGATAATCCCAGGGCCAACAACACCGACAGTTTTTTCATCATGATAATAATCCGGTTTAATCCCGCCAATATGACCGCCATAGGGTGGGAAAGTTCGAGATTAACAGGGTGTTAGTACCCGGATCGTCATACACATTATCAATCTGTATTCCGGGCAGAGAAAAGGGCCGGTGAATATCAATCACACCGGCCCCTATAATTTTGAAATAACGAAACGTGTTACTTCCCGGCTAACTCGGCTTTAACGCGTTTACGCTGTGTCGCAAGTTCTTCGCCCGTTAACTTCTCGATACGCGGTGACCACCTTGTGCCATCAATATCGTATTTAATACGGTATATATTACCTTTTTCTCCATTAAAATTGAGTGTCACAAAACCTGTAGAGAAACTGACCGTCCCCCCTGTCACATAACGCACCCTGACACTGTGCTTGCCCGGCGTCAGGCTGACCACGCAGTCACGGAACCACAACCCGCCCCCGGAGGCGATAACCTGGTTCTCGTCACCATCAATCCCGCGAATGGATAAGAATGGCTCGCACGTTAATATCGCAGACTCCTCCAACGATAAGGTTTTACCCTGGTAGGTTTTGATCGACGTCGCACATCCGCTGAGCAAAAACAAAAGTGCAACCATCAGGCTACTTCGTATCAATAACACCATTATCTCTCTCATTATCAGTTTGTTTATGTGGTCAGAGCTGAAACAGCTATTATATTTATTCTGAGCCCGATTATAATCTTCTTGACCATAAAGAGGCCAGAATTGATCCTGAAATATTATGCCAGATACTGAACAGGGCACCGGGCAAGGCGGCCAGTGGAGAGAAATACTTGATTGCCAGCGCAACACTGAGCCCGGAGTTTTGCATACCTACCTCGATTGCCAGTGTCCTGCTTGTTTGTGCATCATAGCCAAACCAGCGAGTTACCCAGTATCCACTTAAAAGGCCAACCCCGTTGTGCAGGATAATCGCGGCCATAATGACCATACTGACCTCGGCTAGTCGAGATGCATTCAATGCCACGATAATGGCAATAATGATCACAATCGCCACTACAGAGATCAGCGGGAATAGTGGTTGCACCTTATCCAGGCGTTTACCAAGTAACTGGTTAACCATCACCCCCACCAATACCGGGATTACTACGATCTTCAACACAGTCAGCAACATACCCTGGACGGGTACTGGCACCTTTTCACCAATGTAAAACAAGGTCAACATCGGCATCGCGATGACCGCCAACAAGGTCGAACACAATGTCAGGGTGATAGAAAGAGCGACATTACCTTTTGCAAGGTAACAAATCAGGTTTGAGGCCGTGCCACCCGAACTCGCCCCGACCAGTATCATGCCCGTTAACAATGCCAGTGGCAGTCCAAGCCCTATGGCAATCAGGTAAGCCGCTAGCGGCATAACAAGGAACTGCAGACACACACCAATGACAATTACCTTTGGTGCGACCAATACGCGCCTGAAGTCCTCGAAGCTCAACGTCATGCCCATGCCAAGCATGATGACAACAAGCAAGGGGATGATAGAAGGCTTCAAATCCACGAACAGACCAGGCTGGTAATACGCCACGACCGAAAACAACAGAGCCCAAACAGGAAACAGCTGAGTGATGACTTTCATGTACGTCTGCATGTCAATACTGCCAGGTTATCAGGGTTAACGTATTGTGCGTCTTTCATACTCAAGCAGCAACGCGTAAATGCCCAGCGTATGAATAACAAGATAAATACTAGCGGCAACATTACCCTGCTCCCATTAATTGCTGATTCAGCACTTCCTGTTTTACTATAGATAAATGAAGCTATATGTATCGCCTATAAATCTATTTCTTATCCTTATCACTATCCTGCTGTCCTCAACGGTACGGGCTTCCGAGACCGGTTCCAGTCATAACCTTTTTGTACTGGATAAACTGGATGATGACTCTTCTCTTGTTTACCGCGCCAACATGGCTACACGTGAGGGTGTCTCAGATCTTTTCTTCGGCTATGTGGATGCAAACTACCGAAAAACCTTGACGGGGCCATGGTCTGTTGAAGCAGGGTATCGCCATGCCTTCCTTAAACTGGGGAATGAGGTGCGTGAAGAATACCGGCCCATGCTCTCCCTGTATTGGCGCGGTAAGCTTTGGGACGGTAACTTTTCCAACCGTCACCGCCTTGAATTCCGATACTTCGAGGGGGATGCGCAAGACCGGCTACGTTACCGCAACGAATCAGTGTGGAAATCACGTAAAACGATTACCGATTATCAGTTAACGCCATTCATCGAAGAAGAATTCTTCTACGACATTACAGGTAAGGAACTGAATACAAACTGGATAACTTTAGGCGTCTCCAGGTCCTGGGCAAAAGGCAAAAAGTGGAAGCTGGGATATCGCCTGCAATCTCAGAAGTTTAACGGTGAGTGGGAACACCGGCATGTGCTGGTAACCGGTATTAGCCTGTTTTTATTTGATTAAGACTCAAACTCTCTGGTTGTTTACTGTTTTGATAGCTCATGCTCTCTCATCGCATCGTTCTCGATAAGCACCCGCTCATTCACCAGTCGCCACACATCGTCTTGCTCTTTCTCCAGCGACATCTCTACGATTTGTTCATTGAGTGTGCCGTCCGACCCCACCACTGTTTCATAGGCAGTGAACATAACCTGCGACTCTGTTGCGCTGATCAGGTTAAAACCCTTGTAAGCAATGCTTTTTATCATGGCATTTTCAAATTGATGTTTGCATTGCCCGTACCATTGTTCGTAATCGATGTTATCAAAGCCGGGAACACCCTTGACGCTGACACGCTTTGATATCATTCCCATATGCCCTTCAAGATCTTTTCTCGTGGCACTTTCTGTTGACTCAGTTAACCACTGCTCGGCAAGCTGTTGAGCCTGTTCGTCATTCATAAAAACTCCAGTAATAGTTAGTGTAGCGATGCCAGTTATGCTGCTGCTTACTGGCATTCATAATTGGATAAAATCATACGCGGAAAAATAACAAAAGGGTACTGACCCTGAGTGATCCCCACATAATTCATCCATAATACTGCTGTTCGGTGGCCTGTCGTTTAAGCCGTCGCATGGCCTCACTGTAATCATGCTGCCTGAACACGAAGCCCTTGTCGAGCACGCGACAGCCTAAATAAAAGGTCGAGAGTACCTTGTGTGTCTTGACTGTGTTGGCCTGGAAGTATCGATGAAGCTGTTTCATTTCAGCAACGATGCCGGTCAACCATACCGCAAAATGGGCAAGGCTTCCGATCAGTAACAGGTTGTCATAGCGATAAGTAGAACTGACTCGTGCTTCATCCAGACTAAAGCCCCAGCGACTGTTTTTCATGTCACGAAAGGCCTCTTCGATTTGCATGCGTGTTTTGTACAACTGCATGACGCGTTTGGTGATTGAGGCCCCACCTTCCAGTGAGGTCACAATCAACCAGGGTGTACGCTCCCGGTGGGCATTCTTCTCGCTGTGTTTCATCAGGCAGCGGTTACCAAACACGGTTT
>Ga0316207_10000556_pt1 | contig 57433 bp, 44 predicted proteins | sample 6weekpyrite_MG_FD_204943 | JGI IMG/M metagenome (GOLD analysis project Ga0316207, IMG submission 204943) | Microbial mat bacterial communities from mineral coupon in-situ incubated in ocean water Damariscotta River, Maine, United States -... | ecosystem: Environmental > Aquatic > Marine >...
TAAAAAAATGTGCAGTCACCTTATTGGTGATAAACACTTTTTTTATATAGCTAGACGAATCAAGAGCTTGTGCAGACTTTCGTGATCCAACTGATTTTTCTAGGTTAAATGTTGATATGTGCAATTGCCTTTCCTACAGCCAGTCCACTGTACGTTGCTTACGTTTACGCTCTTCTTCTTCATCAATTGCACTACGCGCACCACGTTTGAATGCCCAACCATCTTTCGTACGCACCAACAGCGGAACATCTGGCACCAGCGAACTTGTACTCTCTTCCGTGCGCTCTTCCTGGTTGTATTCCGTCAGGAAATCTGGCCCATCAACAACTAACAGATGGCTTTTGTCTTCCTCATCGGTTGAGGGATCTGCTTGAGCTTCTGCGCTGTTAGTTATAGCGGTTGATTGCCCCTGTGCCGCCGCTTCCAGGCGATCAGCCAGCACATCAATAACATTGCCACTGTCCGGGCCAGTAATAAATGTTCGATTGATATTGTTGATATAAGCCTTTTCGGCACCTAATGAAATGCTAATAGAACCACCTGATGCAACATCCAGGGTAATGGGTTCTTTACTCGATGAGCCAATTCGGTCACCCGCCACCAGGCTTGTCTGGCCAGCAATGATATTAACCGGTGCATCGGCAAGATTGGTGAATGAACCAAAAATACTGAGAATATCAACAGAGGCATTTAGATTAACTTCCCCATCACCCGCATCCAGTTCGGCTAAACCAACTGAACCCCCATTAGCCGTGTAATCAATTGTGCCACCGGCGGTACGACTACTGGCTGTATCGGCCATGGCAATAGAGCCAGCTGAAACCAGGCTAATATTACCCGCACTACTGTTAAGCACCTGTGCCTGGGTTATCTCTCCTGCGGACAGATTTAAGCCACCAGTCACAGCAATATTCGCGATCAGGTTAAGCTGGCTGAGACTCGTTACATCCAAACCCGCCAGGGCAATTGCCTGCCCTATGTTGCCAAGTGATATTTCACCAAGTCCCGCAGTCAAAACCAGGTTAAAGTTTCCATCAACACTTGCACCACTTAAGTTAAGTGAACCATCAGCCAGTGTGGTGTCCAAACTCACATCACTGCTTAAATTAATATTACTGGCTGCGGACATATCAATACCCTCTATACCCTGGGTCGTGATGTTTCCACCAAGATCAGTGCTACCCGCACCCGATACCACAAGTGATGCCAGTGCATCCACCTGCCCCAGATCAGCTAACAGAATATTGCCATTGCCACTGTTAATATTAAGGCTAAAGTTACCGTCCAGTGCGCCACCGGTCAGGTCTATTACGCCATCACCCAGGGAAGAATCCAGGGCAATATCGGTTGTCATCAAGATATTACTGGCGGCACCCAGGTCAATACCATCACTGCCCTGGGTATTAATATTTGCACCAATGGTTGTAATGCCATTGCCAATAATTGTCAGTGATGCCAGCGGGTCATTTTGACCAACCGGGCCCAGTAATAAAGTCCCCATATCCCCTGTATCAATGGTCAATGCAAAATTACCATCCACCGCGCCACCATCCAGTGTAATGGCACCCCCGGTGGTTGCACTGGTTAATATCGAATCGCTAACAAGATCGAGATTACTTGCATTGGTCAAATTAATTCCATCGGGCCCCTGGGTGGTGATGTTACCTGCCAGAAATGTTTGTCCCGTTGCATTAACAATCAGCGAGGAAAGTGCATTACTCTGCCCCATGGTACCCAGTGTACTGGTACCGTTTGCCGCATTGATGGTTAACACAAAAGGCCCATCAATGCTGCCACCACTCAGGTTAACCGCACCATTATTTACACTACTATCTATAACAATATTATCCCCAAGCAATATATTACCCAGGCCACTTAAGTCCAGACCCGTAGAACCCTGGGTTGTAATATTGCCATTCAATGAACTTTGACCACTGCCAAACGCGGTTAATGACCTTAAGGCCGTAGACTGACCTACGCCACCCAGGGCCACTCCACCACTGCCCGCGTTGATCACTAATGACACTTCACCTTCCAGGGACGTCCCGCTTAGATCAACATCACCATCGGTTGTAATGCTGGAACCGATTCGTGTTTCAGCTCCGATAATTGACAGACCCGTCAAAACCTCACTTTCACCCACGCTGCCCAGAAGCACATTTCCGGCCCCCGCATTCAGCACTAATTGATAGGGCCCGTTTACATCAACACCGAAAAGATTGATCAAACCATCATTGGTTGAGCTATCAATCTCACTGTCACTCAAAAGCACAAGGGTATTCACATTCGCCAGGTCAATATCACCCTGGGTCATAATATTGCCATTCAAATTCACCGCACCCGTGGTGGTTATATCAAGCCCCGCCAGGGGAATAAGCTGACCAATATCACCAAAAGTGACCGGGCCATTACCACTCATGATGGTTAATATCTGGTTACCATCCAGTGAACCGCCATTAAGCAAAACACTGCCATTACCCCCACGGGTATCCATGATGACATCCCCTCCCAGGCTAACTGTGGCAACCATTGAAAAATCAATAATGCCATCAATGGTTAGATCACCCAGCAGGTTAAGCTGACTGCTATCAATGATTAATGCCCCACTGCCATTAACCACATCAAGACTAACGCCAGCATTCGCCTGTAATGTCAGCTCACCACTTCCGCTAACGGGGCTGGTACTTAAATCGATTGAACCCGCGCCGCTATTCATAAGCACATTTGCAGTCAGCACAATACTGTCAGCACCAGTCAGGTCAATATTATCCGTAGTGTAAATATTACCTCCCAGGCTGCTAGGCCCACTACTGGCAACACTAAGGGAAGTGAGCGGTGCCGCTAATGTGCCTATTGCATCCAGAGATGCGGCACCACCGTTGGCAAAAATAGAGAGAGCACCATTACCGGTAACGGGCACGCCAGAAAGATCAACCGCTCCGGCACTGTCAATAATGACATTACTGTTTAATACGATATTCGTCCCATTACTAAAATCCACATCACCCGCAGAGGTGGTGACATTACCACCCAGGGTAATTTGACCCGCCGTATCCACAACCAGGGTAGCCAGGTCGGTGTTTTGTCCACTGGAGCCCAGCAGCACTTCACCCCCACCGGCAAGGATAATTAAATCACCATCGGTAACCCCGCTGCTAAAATTAACCGCCCCATTACCCGCCCGTGTATCTAAGGTGATGGCACCACTCAAACCCAGGGTGGTCGCAGCAGACATATCGACGCCACTTAAGCCCGCGACTTTAATATCCCCGGTAAGCAGGGTTTGCCCACTACTATCAATAGCCAGGCTAGACAACATGGCACTGGTGCCCACTTCACTCAGGGTAATTGCGCCATCGCCAGTAATAAGATCTAAAGAATAAAAACCACTGTTGTCACCATTGATATTCAGCGCACTGAAATCCAGAGCCCCACTTCCACCACTGGTATCAATGGTGGTGTCTGCAAATAACTCTAATGCCGTTGTGGTTAAACTGATATTTCCCCGGGTTATTATTATCCCCCCGAGAGAAACCAGCCCATCGCCATTATTGATTTCCAGCTCGCTCAGGGCCAGGGTTGTTCCTATATCTGAGAGGATAACATCACTATTATTCAGGGCAGCATTAATAGTTAGTTTAAAAAGATTTGACTGGCTGGGATCACTGTTAACGGCAATGTCACTTAAGTCCACCAATCCGGTTCCGTTATGGATGATAGTGAAATCCCCATCGAGCACAATGCCATCACCAGAGGTCGCGGCTAAAATTAAAGAGCCACCCGAGGTGAGCTCACCACCACTACCCAGGGTAATATTGTCATTGCCATCCGGTGTATCATTAGCATCCGCGTCAAGAATCAGATCCCCCGTAGTGGTCAGGTTTGCATTAACCGTAATACCATTATCTGCAAGGGCGGTGAGATTATTAAACACAACCGGTGCACCCATTGAAATTTCATTACCTGACTGTAAAATAATAGTTCCAATGTCCACCAGTGCTGGGTCACTTGCATCTATGTCACGAACAAACACATCCAGCGGCGATGAAAGCGTTAAACTCTCTGTGGTGATTCTTCTCAGCTCTGCTCCTGAAACATCCAGTGCTGAAGTGATAGTATTTGTAGATCTAAGGTCAAGCCCTGATGTTCCATTTATTACAACTGAACCAAGTCCAGTGCCTGTATTCAATGCACCATTTGTAGTATTTAAATCAAAGTCCCCTGCATCAATTCCAATAGCATAGCCCTGAGCAGTAATCGCATTTCGAATATCAACTCTATTGGAGATGATATTAATATCACCCTGTGTATCTACTGCACCAAAAATAAACGTGTCACCACTGGTAGTAACATTAAGCCCTGTCAAAGGTGAGCTTTGCCCAACATCCCCAATGTATATTCGTCCTGTGCCTGCATTCAGGGTTAAAGAATAGTTCCCGTCTATAGAGGACAAACTGCCTGTATTTGTTAAATCAAGATAATTAAATGAACCGGGTAGACTCGTATCAATAATAACATCACTGCTTAAAACAATACTTGGTGTTTCAATAATAGCTAGATCAAGTCCTATCGCTGTAATATCACCACTAAGGTCAATTTCACCCGTCGTATTAACCAGAAGAAAATTGATAGGATTCGTTTGACCTATATTTCCTAACTTAACATTTCCATTAATGTTCTGAAACGAAAGGTTCTGGCCAAAACGTAAACGTGAATCATCACCGACTATACCCTCGTTGATATCTGTTGCAGAAAAATCATAGTCAACCGTAGTAGTGACCAGGTTTACAAAATCATAGATGTAAGTATTAGGGGCATTAATAGTAAATATATCAGGACCACTAAAGTTGTACCCTCCACCATAAAAATGCACATCGTTTACGCTAGATAATATGAGTTCACCCGTTGTAATATTACCCAGTTCGGTATTATCTATTTCTAAAGCACCATTTGATCCAGGGCCAATTCTGATACCACCAGATACATCACTGATTGTTGTGGTTGCTGTTCCACTGTTGATTGTGCTTGTGCTGCCAAGAAAAAAATCACCCGCTGTTACACTAATGGGACCCTGAGTAGTGACAAGGTTTGGGCCTCCTAATCCAATTCCAAACAGACTTGAGGTATCAATTGTCAGGCCACCTGAAACGGTTGTAGTTATTGGTGCTTCAATAAGCATATACGGGAAAAGAAAAGAATAAAAACGAGAATATGTAGCGCTCATATTCAAAAAGTTTATATCCCCCGTTGTCGTGATGTCCTCAAAAGGGCTAAATTCTCCCGTTGTGTTTACCGTAAGTGTTGCAAGGGGATTTACCTGGCCAACCCTGGCAAGTTTTACCGCACCCGCACCCGCATTAATCGTTAAGCTACCTGTATTGTTCGCCTCCCCATTAATAAAAGTATCAAACGTTGAGGCATTATCACTAAACAATACACTGCCATTATCACTAAGCGTTTCCAATGTAACCGCTGCACCATCAGCAATAATCACATCACCGTTGCCATTAGTTCCGATATTGGAAAAGTTAAGCCCTCCATTGGTATAAGTGCTGCCATACAATGTCAGGTCATTTCCGCTACCGGTATTTAAGGAAAGTCCACCTAAAGGACTACCACTGGTACCAACATCGCCGAGAAAAATTTCGCCATTGGTGGCATTGTTTGCAATTAAACTAAGTGAGCCATTACCACTTATTGCACTACCTGAAATGGCATTTGCAAAAATGATGTCATCGTTAGTTGAGGTAATTGTAGTTAAACCTGCAAGGGCGAGTGTTGTCCCCCCTGCAACACCTGCAAAATTAGCTGCGCCTGATGTGGTGATATTGCCATTCAGTGTAAGTACACCACTGGTATTAACTTCAAGAGAGCTTAAGCTATTAACTGTCGATAAACTGATATTGCCCGTACCCGCATTAAGAACCAGTGAATTGCCTCCACTAAGGGTGTTATCAAACAGAATATCACCCGCACCTGAACCGGTATCCAGAGTAACGCTTGAACCAATTGTAACCAGGCCGTTAATATCAAGGGTGCCATTTGTAGTTGTGATGTTATTGTTAATTTGTACTGTGGTGCCTTGAAGGGTGAGTGCACCCGCTCCGTCAATACCACCGGTAGTTGCATCCAGGGTTAGTGTGCCCGCTGAAATTAAGCTACGCCCTGCGTTAAAACTGATGTTATTAACTGTTTCGGCACCACCCGCATTATTATTATTTGAGTCACCATCCAGTGCCAGGTTTCCCGTGTCGGTAGAAACATTAACATCAACGGTAATCCCGTCCTGGGCATTCGCTGAGAGTGCATTAAAAACTGAAGCATTCGAAGAAAAAGATATTTTTTCACCAGTGAAGGTGGTGGTACCACTGATATTATTGCTGTTGGCGGCAGAAATATTATTAACTGTAATATTTCCAGTGCTCACAAACCCCAGGTTACTTGCGCTGATTTGTTGCAGCTCTGCTCCACTCAAATTTAAACCATCGGTTACTGAAGTAGCACCCAGGCCAATGCCTGTGTTGTCAGAATCGGTGATGCTTGTGATGCCACTGCTTAAATTGCCACTAAGATTAATATCGTTTGTATCAATGTTCAGCGCATTTACACCTGTCGAAACAGTTACACCTGATGTGATGACCAACGTGCCTGTATTATCATTAGCATCATTATCGGCATCAATATTCAAGATGCCAGCGGTGGTAAGATTATTATTAATTGTTATACCATCATCTGCTCTAAGGGTTAAGGTTCCGGCCCCACTTATACCACCCGTTGTCGCATCAAGGTTCATTGCACCTGCAGAATCTAAAGTACGCCCCGTGGTTAAACTGATGTTATTTGCTGTTTCCGCTCCACCCGCATTACTATTATTTGAGTCACCATCCAGCTCCAGGTTACCCGTATCGGCGGTGACATTAATGTTAACCGCTATTCCATCTTCGGCATTGGCGGTAAGTGCATTAAAAGTTGATGCATTTGAAGCAAAGCTTATTTTTTCTGCTGTGAGTGTTGTGGTACCGTTGATGTTATTACTATTGGCTGCTGAGATATTATTAACTGTGATATCTCCTGTGGTAACCAACTCCAGACCCGTTGCCGTAATTTGCCCCAGTTCAGTACCGCTTAAATTTAAACCATTAGTAACCGAAGTAGATCCAAGCCCAATACCTGTGCCATCTGAATCTGTTAACGTAGTCGTCGCAGAGCCACTGTTAAGATTTGTCCCCCCGTTTAAGATAATGTCATTGGACGTTATCTCAATCGTGCCATCTGGGGTTCCATTAGAATCAATAGTTTCACCATTTCCTATAGTTACTGAGCCGGTATGAGTGAGCAAAACTGAGCCCCCTCCCGTGTTGATAGACAGTGAAGTTCCTGTTATATCAAAATCAACACCACTGCTAGTGAAGCTACCCCCATTGGTATTGATATTGGCATCAATAATGACATCGCCGGCAGCGGGTGTTGGGTCTCCAGCCTGAGTATCATTTGCATTAAGCTCAACATTTAAGGCGCTGCCTGTTGCGGTGATCCCCCCATTTAAATCGATGGTTCCCGCCGCATTAATAGTGAACGTAGCGCCAGCAGCTGAGCTTGTAACAATAGCTGCGTCACTATTTTGTGTAACATCACCATTTTCCTGTGTTGCCAGACTAAAATCAGTCGTGATGGTGACGGATGTTCCACCATTTAAAGTAGTGTTAATATTATCGACACCCACTTCAGATCCCGTCGCATCGGGTGTAAAAATATTAGAAGCAAATGCGCCGTTGGCGTTTGTGCCCCCTGACACGATGGTTATATCAGTCGGGTCAAGTAACCAGTTACCCGCATTGCCATTATCAGCTCGGGCATCTACAAAGCCCCATGATTGTAGGGATAACTTACCCGATGTTTCGACAAATCCACCATCCCCAGATTGCACGCCACCTGTTGCTGAAATATTTCCCAGAAAACGGGTGGTATCATCAGCCCAGAGAATGACCTTACCTCCATCACCCTTAACATTTGCATTCGCACTAATAGTTGTGTTTTCTCCAACATGGGTAATTTCAGCATTTTGAATGGTTGCATTACTGCCCTGATAACCACCACCCACCAACACAGTGCCGCCACCACTATCACCCGAAGCATCAATACTGGCATTTTCTAGTAAGGCAACATTATCACCCAGCACCTGCACGCTGCCGCCTTTATCGTTTTGGGTTTGCCCCGTAACATTAATACTGCCACTGTGTAGTGTATTTCCACCCAGGCCAGAAAGGCGCACAACACCACCAAAATTTTCGATGCGACCAGCTTCAATAATCCCTTCATTATTAACCGCGTTATCAAAAACCTGACTAGCCACATGAGCCGTTAATAAAACCTCACCACCCTGTGCGCTTAATGTGCCACTATTATTAACCGCATCACTTATACCCGCCGCGTTTTCCAGTACGGCTTTATCCACACTAAACTGCATCAGGCCATCACCATCAAAATCGATCGTGACCTGCTTACCAGCTACTAAATTAATTTGCCCATAGTCAGCAATAATTAAACCCGTATTGTTAACCGCTCCACCAATAAGACTGATTGAACCGCCTGTGGACGCTTGAAGTAAACCGTGGTTAACCACAAAGCCTGCGGCTTGATCAGCAAGGCCGTTAAAATGAAAATTACCCCGCATAAAATCTTCAGTATTAATATTTAAACCACTGGCAATCAGTGCGCCCACACTGACCTTTGCAGATTGACTGAAAAACAGGCCATTCGGATTGCTAAGAATAACTCGCCCATTTGATTGAATAGAACCAAAAATCTGACTCGGGTTCTGGTCAAGAATGCGGTTAAGTGCCGTCGAAGAAGTTGAAGGTTGCAGAAAGCGCACCATTTCCTGGGCACCCACATTAAAACTCTGCCAGTCAATGGCAAGATTATGGCTCTGCTGCTGGATCTGGGTTGTGTTTCCGGAGGTACTAATAACACCTTGCCCACCGGTAACGTGACCACCCTGTGGTTGTGCGAATGTAAGGCCACTAAATAGTAATGCACCTAAACCTGTTAACAGATAAGTGTTTTTGAATGTCATCTGTAGTTTTATATTTTTCATCACTACTGTCTCGTTAAGAAAATAGAATATGGCCGAATTACACCGTCATCCCCGAATACTTGTATCGGGGATCCAGCGACTTAGGTATTACAAAGACACTGGATTCCCGATACAAGCATTCGGGAATGACGACACTTTTTTAAGTTAACTGCTACATACTAAATAACCTTATGTGTATAATTTTCTATTACGCTTTTTTAAGCGTACGGGTAACTTATATTTCTACTCTTACCAACCAGTTAATACTGATTTAAAAGTGATACCCAAATTTAAAAAAGTATTGCAAACTCTGTTCATTAGATGGCTCTTCACTACTCAATGCCTTGGAAATATCCAGCCGCACTTCATAGTCTCCATTTTGTGGCGACACTTGAACCGCCCCGCCAATACCCGAGAGATTAACTGAGCCAGATTCATTGGTCAGCGGTTCATTAACCTCGCCTTTAGCATAATCAAAAAATAAAGATAACTGTAAACCCTGTAGCCAACTTGCACCATTAGTATCAACCGCTCGGGCTATCCATTCAGCAGAAATAAACGTGCTTGTATCAACCAGTTTTTCTGAGCTTGGATAAGCGCGAACACTATCGGGGCCACCCAGTGGAAACTGTTCCAGAGAAGTCAGTAGATCTTTTGAATATTGCATGGTCAAACGCAACATGATCGACTGGTTTTTAAATGTATCACTGGAGGTTATGGACTTAATTGGCTGCACTCGAACATAGTTCAGAACGAGCTTATCGAAATCACCTCCAGCCCGATCGCCAGATGCCCCAACACGACTAGAAGACCCATTACCATCTTCATCCATGGAACCTAAAAAATCAGGCAAGCCCAGGCTGTATTGAATAATGCCCTGACTGTATCCACCGAGTACCTTATCTGTATAAGTAAAATCCAGTGAAGCACTGAGAACCGTTAAACTATCTTCTCCAATGTTCGTCACATCCTGGTTGCTTTGTGAATTTTTACTACTTAAATCTAAACTACCACCATAATTTCGATCACGACTGCGCACAAAGTTTTTACGCAGAAAAAAATTGGTAATATCTGAACTACCCTCAACATTTAAATCCGCAAGAAACTGCCCCACTACAAAAGCATTGTTGCTGTAGCCAAACCCGGCTGAATAAGCAGAATTAAGAAACGGGCGTTCATAATAAAACGAATAATATGTACTATTAGTCGGGTTAATGGTTTTCAATACGTTAAGGTTAAAACGATCTGCACTGTGAGTTAAATTATTTACATGCATTCGAAGCATAGTGCGATACAGCCCTGTGGATTCAGTTCCCGCATTATCGAAGGTCAGAAAGTTATCAAATTTTTTCTCACTTTTTGCTTTAATTAACAGGTTTGTTTTACCCGGTTCATTACCTGGCTGAAACAAACCGCTGACTTTAAGACCGGGATAATCATCGATTAACAACAATGAAGATTCCATGCTGTCATTTAATACGGGTTTACCAAGTAATGGTTTAAAAAAATCACCCAGTTGTTCATCTGAATAAAGTTTATTTTCCTGAAAGATGACATTATCAAGAATCCCTTCAATGATGTTAATGATTACCGTATCATTTTTCACATCCTGCTCGGGAATAAATGCTCGCGCCAGAAAAAATCCACGCTGGCGATAATACTGGGTCAGGGCATCGGTGACATTTCTAAATTCTACAATGGAAAAACCTTCGGTTTCAGCACTACGCATTTCTTCAACAAGCTTTTCTATAGACTCGCGACTAACTTCCTGTTCAGGGCGATCAACAATGCCATTGATAACAAATTGATTAACCGGAATTCGGGGAGCTTGATCCGGGTATTTTTTAGTTATGTTGCCTGAATAATTAAAATTTTCACGACCCAGTTTTTGGGCCTCTTCTGAGCTTATTTTTTTATCCGCTTCTACCTCAGCATATGCATTTGAAAAAAGACTTAATATGCAAATACAAACAATCACAAGACTGCAAGACACACGGACTATGAAAACAGTCAGATGATTTATTAAAGCTGAGAACAGCAAGGATTTAACTACCTTTATCACAATATTTCTTTTTATTTTGTTAAATTTAAAAATTATTAAACAAGCACATTCCATGCTTATTTCATAATCATTACCTTCACCTGGGCGGGTGCTAATGTTGCCCCAGGCACATTTAAGCTCATACCATTTTGGCCTGTCATACTGGTCATTTTGGTTGCAGGGCTACCGCCCATTAATACTGTAAAGGAGCCAAGTGTATGACGTGTAGGGCCCATCACCATACCCGACATCACACCCATATTAAGCCCCGCATTATCACCGTTACTCATGGGCGTGGTCGTCATCATATTATGCGCAGGCATACCACTGAGGAGCACTTTAATAGCAGCAGTCGGTGGCAATGCGGTTGGCCCCATAGCAATATTCGGATAAGGTATCGGTGTTGGAACGGGGCCCGCTGGTGTTGGTACAGGTGTCAGGCAAACATCTGGTGCCGCCATATTCATTCCACCCATCTGACAATTAGCAAACATATTAAATTCCTCAGTTAAAATTCATTATTCAAGCATATTAATATTTTAATCAAAAGATCATCCAATATGAACTCTCTCACCATCAATTTTTACATCTTGTTCCGCAGTTACCATAGTCTGTTTTGAGCGCACAGAAAATAATTTTTTCGCAGTTGTTAACATTTGACCCGCTTCAATTTTTTCCAGAACTTCAATCGCACGAAAGCTATTTTTTACTCGTTGCATGAGCAAACCCGCAACGGTGGTTACTGAATTTGCAATCACATTTATTTCATTTATTGTGGAATCTAAATTTTCACCATTAGCCTTAAGATTTTTTATATTAATATTACCTTCGGATGCCAATGCAGAAAATTTTTCCGCAACAATTGAGCATGTGTTTTTTGTAACTAAATTTACACCCTTTGAAGCGGCCATTAATAACTGCCCATTTTCAGTCTGCATTTTAAGATCACCCGGAATCTTCAAGGACATATGTTTACTTTCTCGCTCCAGTATATTAAGCACATAACAACAGCCTACTTCATCCTTTAAGTAAGCAACTTTATCTCCGGTTTCAGGTTTAACCAGGCAACTAAAAGCACACTGAGAAAAAAATCGTCCTGCGACTGATTGCAATTCATACTGGTCATCATTTACCGAAATAACTTTTGCGGTTAATGTTACCGGTTTATCATTCAGTTGTAGATCTATAGGTTCCAGAACATATTTTCTATCATGATATAGTCTTGTAACATTTTGCTGTTTCATCTAAATACCTCGGTTTTTTTGTATATTAGTCTTTCAAAGTAATACATAATTTAATTATTTAGGTTGCCATTGCTCCGCCCGTTGACGCTTCTCATCCAATGACAAAGCATGGCTTCGATTCGCACCAGACCACAAAGCATTATCTTCTTTAATTCCATGGAAATTTGCGCGAAACAACTGCGTATTAGTCATGTCAGCATTGGAGAGATCAGCATGGGAAAAATCGACATAGGTTAAATCAGCACTGGTAAAGTTTGTTCCAAAACATTGACTCTCACCGAGTTGCGCCTGCACCATAAATGCGCCTGACAAATCTGCATTGGTCATGTCACATAATTGCATACTGGCCTGTTCTAGCTTGGTCTTACGTAGGCTAGTTGATAACATTCGACAACCATAAAAAATTGCCATATTGGCCGAAGCATTATCAAACTTGCAGTTACTAAGATCGGCTTGCATAAAACTTGCCTGTGTCAAATCACAACCTGAAAAATCACAACCTGATAAATTAGCCTCACGAAATTGGGTCATAGATAAATTCATACCGGAAAAATCCTGACCCTGTAAATCAGGTTTCTGAAAGATGGGTTGTTGTAAAGTAGCTTCTCGAAAATTTACTCCCTCAAGAGTACATTCAATAAAATTGGTACGCTCAAGGTTGGCCTGAGAAAAGCTGGCATTGCTTAGATCTGCATTGATCAATGAGGTGAAATTCATATTAGCTTTTTCAAAACGTGCGCCCTGCAAACTGGGGCTAACAAAATTCGTTCCTGATAAATCACATTGGCTAAAGTTACAATTATTCAACACTGGTGTTACAAAATTTATTTTTGATACTGATGTATTATTAAAATTTGCTCCGCTCATTTCAGGTTCAACAAAATTTGTGTTTTTAAAAACTGCCGAGGTAAAGTCTACCTGTTCAAATCGACAATTTATAAAATTACAATCAGTTAAATTCGCAGAAGAAAAATTTGCACCATCAAAATTAACTTGTTGAAAAACACCACCTGATATATCTGCACCACTAAAATCTCCATTACTAATATCAATATCTATCAGCTCCATAAATTCTCCTCCCTTAACTAACGCCACGAGCTCATCACGTGTCATTTGGATGGCCTCCAGTCTTGTAACTTACTCATGTCTAAGTTAGCATGACTAAAATCAGTTCCACCCACTGTGGCATTCATAAATTCCACAGCATATAAGTTTGAATAAGTGAAATCAGCATTAGTGAGTCGGGCTTTCATCAGCGTTCCTTCCATCATATTCATGGAGCTCATATTTGCATCAGCAAGATCAGCTTTGATAAATTGGGAACGTTTACCTATTGCACAATAGAAAGATGCTTTTTGTAAATTTGCCTCGCCGAAGTCAGCCATTTCAAAACTGGCTTCAGTAAAATCAGATCCTTCTAGATTAACTTCCCTGAAATTAGACTTATCTAATTTAGCTTTAACAAAACTAGCCTGTTTTAGTGATGATTTATCCGGAAAGCGATTATTAATCATTGACGCTTCATTAAAGACAGCATTATCAGCTTTTATCCCTACCCAATTACTTCCATCTAACATACAACCTGAAAAATCAGTACCATTCAAACTACAATTAATAAAATTTGTATTAGACATTTGAGTCTTAATAAATTTAGCATTATCAATAGGTGTATCCAATAAATTAATAGACGTCAATACCGATTCACTCATATCCACTTCAGTTAAATCGGCTTGCAGAATTTCAGTAATACCCTGGAGATTACACTGTACTAGTTTAGCGCGTTTCAAATTAGATTTACTAAGTATGGCATCTTTCATATTTGAACCAGTTAGATCTGCATTCATTAAGTTTGCATCACCTATATTGGCACCTTCCAAGTTAGCACCTTGAAGTTTTGCTTTACTCAAATTTGCATGTGCAAGAATGGCATTTTTAAAGTTGGCATTATGAAGAATTGCTCCAGAAAAATTAACATATTCCAAATAACAGCTTCTAAAATCTACACCTGACAAATCCATACCGGACAAATCAATTCCAGCATAGTCGCCACCAGCAATAGACTCACCTTTATTTATGTCTTTCTTAAATCGATGTAAAATAATATCCAGAGGTTCTTTATGTGGCGGCCGCCCTTCAATATAATGCGCACCACTGAGATAACCTTTTTTTAAACCGCTACACATTTCCTGTATATTGTTTTCTACCTCATTGATATCAATTTCGATTTTTGGCAACTCAGCTTCATCTACACCCATAAGCCTCATTTGCTCAATTTTCTGCTCTACTTCTTTGACTTGTTTATGCACCTGTTCTAAGACATCTACATTTGGTGGCCTGGGTAATTCAGGTTTTTTATCGATATTTTCAAGACAAGTTTGAAGTTCATTAATTTTTGTTGAAAGTGGCTCTTTTAATTTTTCATTATCTTTAATCTTATTTTCAAACTCAGCAATCATGGTGCTGATTTGTTGTTTCGCATCCTGTTTTTTATTCTCAGCAATATCGCTCATCTTCTGATTAAGGTCATGCATTTTAGACATATCTAATTTTTTAAAATCGAATTTACTGGTATCGCCGTCAATCGCACCTGGCATGACTTTATCAACAATCGCCATCAACTCTTTTACATCTGGATCATCAGATACCGAATTTGGTTCTAATTTTAATTTCTCAATATAGGGTGATAGATCTATATTCGCCTGTGTTAATTGCTCTGTTAATTGTTGTCGTTGCTCCTCCAACTTTTTTTCAACTTCCTGTCTAAGGCTTTCAGCCTTTGCATCCATATTCTGACCAAAAGCATTTACAGTATCTTCACCTGCAGCTTCTAACATTCGTACAAATCCACAACGCACCCCATCGGGTATCATTTCCGTGGTATCCATCATATATAGGAAGCCTTTATCCGGATCGAGGCGTTTAGTTAATGCATTTTTATAATGATCCTCATTTCGTAATGAATCATCCAGGTTTTCATAGGCTATTATCATATGCTCTATATCACTGGCGTCATCCGTGTGAATTTGCATTGTTCCTCGATAAATTAATATTCCAGTCTCAGCTTCAGGGAAGATCCAGACCGTCTCAGCCTTCATTTCTATTTCTTTAAATGTTAAGTCTTCTTGTTTTTTATCATTTTGAATATTATCTAACGGTTCTTGTTTTCTCTGGTTCACAAAACAACGAGTTCGAAATCCAGGCAATTTACCTTCCACTGATTGTTTCTCAGGGTGCATATTAACAATTGAGAATGTTTCATCCCCATTTAAGAAACCATCCAGCCATTGATCTTTTGGTGCGGCGTTAAAATACGACCAGTCAAGGTCATCTGCATATCCTGGCGCTCTATCTTTTAACCATTTATCATCGTATGTACCAATTTTAGATGCCCGCTGTTCCCACATTAGATCTATTGGGCCAAAACTGGCTGGCTCTGGTATCTGGCCCTTTGAAGTCATTACCTGGTCTGGTAATTCAATATTAGGTAGAGGTCGGCGCATTTCTCCGAAGACATCCACATCTTCCATACCTTTTCCCAGTGGATTTTTTTTGTATTCTTTTCCTCCAAATGCGTGGTTATAATCTACAGCCATTTCTCTAAATGGCTCAGCTTCACTCATTCCCATAAAACCCCAGTAACGATCACCATATACTACAAGCTCTTTTTTAAGATCACCCACAGCAAAACTAATAGCCATAGATGAAACCACTTTACCCTTTGTTGCATATGCATTACCTGTCACCAAAACTTCAGCATTAGGTTTTGGCATTCCCATATCTAAAATTTGATCTTTTCCCAGTAGGCCTGGAATAAGTTTCCAAAGATCCTGCTCCAGTAAAATTTCATTATTATTAAACGGAAAACCGATAATAATTGAAACGGCAATATGATTTTTCCCGTTCCATGTAAACTGGCTATGTTGTAGTGACAAATCTAAAGGCTTAAATATTTTCATGACTTATAATATGTGACTATGTATATCACCCTATAATTTTCGTTAATGAACTATCGAGCCCAATAGCAGAATTTTCTAATCTTGCCCCTTGTACACTATCAATTTCTGATACAGAGGCATGAAGTCTTAATGAAAAAGTACCGATTTTTGTAGTTACAAGTCCAATATCTGAAACCTTTTGTTTCAGTGCAGTCATCTCAGCATCCGCTCTAACAGGTTTTAAACTAAATTTACCAGCACCACAAAATTCAGTAACTGGTCCCAAAGCAACTTCAAGTCCTGCGGCTAATGAAAGCTCAATTTTACCGCCAATAAACACTTCACTTTTAACGCCTGTTATAATTTCGTTTGATGCTGCTAAATTCGTTTCCCAACTCCCACCTAAAAAGAATGAAGATTGACCGCCCATAAATTTTTCATCACTCCTTCCGTGAGTAGTCGAATTTGTATTACCATAAGTTTCCTCATGTGAGTCACCATGGTGAATTTCTCGTGATTTACCATGTTGATATGAATAAGTATCACCATATGTTTTTTCAATTACGGTTGAGTTTCGATCCATACCACCTTCATCATCATGCCCACCTGTTGGTGCTTCAGTATTGATTAAATTTTCTGTATAACCATTACCATAGCTATAGGCCTTGGTACTATTGTGAGCCCAGCTATAGGCATTACCGTGATGGTACTCATATTTATCACCCCAGACTTTTTCTACCAAGCCGTCAGACAGTTCATTAAAGTTATCAGGTACTGCATCAGGTGATGTTGGAATATCAAACTCCTGCTTTCCGTTGATGCGATCATCCGTTGTTGCATCGTGCTCACCATTGATTTCACTACTATCAGCATCTACAAAATTAATATCCTGATGTATTTCCGTATAACCATTGCCAAATTCATAACATGGCTGGTTGTCCCAGGTGTAAGAAGGGCCATTAAACCAGTGATATTGTGGGCCTGTTACCCTTTCGAGAATGTATTCCCCAGACATCTCTTCTGCTGATGTCATTGGTGTTGAAGGATCAGTCGCAACTGCAGAATTATCCATTTCATTAAATTCATGCACTAAGTCGGTGGTATAGTTTTCAGTTTCTGTTTCTTTGTAATAACCACCTCCAGATTTTAGGGCTAATAAGCCACTCGCACTTATTAATGCATGGTTCGAATTATCGGCAGTCACTGGAGATAAGAAGTTTGAACTTGATAGAGCTGACTGGATTACCGGTCTATCTGGATTGCCATCAATAAATGTAAGCAATACCGTTACCCCACCTTTTAACGGAATAAATAGTGCATCATCGGTACCCGCAGCAGGTTGAGCCATGGGTATCCAATGAGATGTCTCATCCATTTGGTCTGAGTTTATATAATGAAGTTTGACACGATATTTACCGTCAGGATTTATCTCAGCTTCGAAAGGATTATTTTGCTCAGAATAAATAACACCAGACTTTGTTCCGTATATTTTGGGCCTGTTTGTTACCTGTCTTGGTCTGAACTGAATATCACTTTTAACGGCCCTGAAAGTATTTTTATACGAAGCTAATGCTGAATTATCATCTGATGCGGTATTATCAAGATTTTTACCTTCATGAATAACACCTACGACTAAATAATCTGTGTTAAAACGAGTTCGACGATGACCTTGCAACTCAAAGGTATAGCCCGGATTCAATGACGTAATTCCGCTTTCACCATCAAACACATTTTTATCTGTTTGTATTTCTTCAAGTCGCATTTTAGCAACCGCCGTTGCTTCATCAGAATCTATTACATTTTCATCAACTAAATTAAGAACTCCTGCAGATAACTCCCCCTCGGTTGCTTGTACATTCACATCAGATTGATCCAGGTTATAATCTCTGATCATCACTGAGTCCGTAGTTTTATTTGTTGTTAATCTAAATTTACTAATGGTTTCCCATGCAGCATCCCCCGAAGGATTTCTTTCGAATTGATACACTCCATTATCTATAGGAGGGTAAGCTGCGTCATCTGCCAATTTTAGTTTTGATATTTCATCATTATGTTCAAAATAATAATAAATGCCTGCAAACTCCATTAATCGAGAAATAAACTGAAAATTACTTTCTCCATACTGACAGGTAAAATCTCTTGCTGGATACGTTTTTGTCGTTAAATCTAAATAGTCTGTCTCAGATTCAAAGCCAGCGTCGGATAGTTCATCTGCAATGATATCGAGAACACTCTTATCTTTATATATTTGATTTGACACTGTTAATGATTCATTCCACAACTTAGGAACCAGCACCGCCTGATAATAAATATATTGCTCCGTGTCATCTATTTCTTCAAATGAGGAAAGAACACCATGTACCTTTTTTATCGTTGAGCCGTGTTCCAGTATAAAAGTAGCTTCATCACTCAAAATATCCACTTCATTAACTGGATCAGAACCATCACCAGGATTGGGCACCTTTAATCCTATAACATAGCGAAACAATCTTGATATACGCTCGTTTCCCTTAAAACTGATAACAGTAAATTCCGTTTGATAAGAATCAGTTTTAAATTCAAATGTTGGACTCGCCATATTAAACTCCTGCTATTTTCATTAACCGGGTCAAAACACAAACCCCTTTAATTATTTTTTATATACTCTGCTATAAACTTATATTTTTATAAGCTAATCGGTACTTCAACCATTCCTTTTTCATCACCACTGGTCAACCAGGTATCCATACCCAAACTGGACCATTGTTCACTTCCGCAATTTGCCGTGGTAATTTCTTCCATTTCAACTACTAGCACTATAAACACCTGCAATGGTTGCATCAGATAGAAATTAATAATGAAACGTAAAAATGTCTTTAGCGATTCATCATGCAGAAAATGTAAAAATTGATTCCCCGATAATGGCCCGATGCGTATTGCAAAACTACCCATGCGATCTGCGATTTCCTGGCCAACCGTTATATTATTTCCAAGCTGACTACGAACTGCGCCTAACCGAGTCATCTGGTCACCCGGTATGGTAACCTGGCGCAACAAACAGGGTTCAATATCTACACAATCCGTTTTCAGGTAATGCTTGAGGATGGTTTTTAAGCCAAGTGCCGATCTTGGTTTCTGAACCAGGATGCCCAAATAAGGCAACAATTCATGGGGTTGCTCAACTGCCGATTTAAACTCCTCTCCATTCAGCCCTATTAAACTAAAAAGAATATTCCAGTACGACTCATTCTTTTCTTCTACGACATTGTGTGAGAAGCGATATTTAAGCCAGGCTCGGTATAACATGGGATAAAGATGATGATGAATAATATCCAGAAAATCGCGGGATGCGGTTTCTTCTTCCCAGTCATTATCTAGAAGATCTTCGGTAAAGAACGTGGGTAGTGGTGAGGAAATTCCATACAATCCCATAAAGGTTGTGACAATATCAAATCCACCTTTTCGCTCAGTAATTTCCACAATATCACTACTGGGATAATCAAGACTTAACTCAGGCCTGATACGCAACCATGAGGCAAGCCCCTGATCATTATCATCAGCACTTTTATCCTCTGTCGTTTTCCTGAGACGCGATAACAGACGTATCGCCTGAAAAAAATCATAGTCAGCTCCGTCATCCAGTAATGAGTCTTCTATATTAATGGCTTATCTCCCAGGCGTTCGGGCCATTGATATTCTTCACCACTGTTGCTTTCCCGGATATTCATAGCGGTAAAACAATTTATACTCGCGAAGCTCGACATGAGGTGGTCCAGTACACTACCGAATAAGTAAAAATCACCCAGGCTGGCAAAATGATCACTGCGCATGGATAGGTTGAGTGTTTGCCCGCGCATAAGTTGACCGTAAACCAGACGATCTGATGCGCTTACATTTAATTCCTGAATACTATCCACGCGCCGTTGATTCGCCATCTCTTCTTTGTGATCGGTACTGCCGGAAAAAATATATAATTTGAGTAAGGCCTTCATATTTTCCGCTTCAGCAAATGATAAATAGTTTAAGGCCAGATGCGATAAAAAACGCCATAACAAAGCACTGCCCGTTGGCATTTGTAAACAGTCTGTAGGCGGTGTTATATTTTTAAATTCCATTAAAGCTGATGTGGTACTGGTCGGTTTATTAATATCACCCGGTCTAAGTTGTGCAGGCAGAGCCCCATTACAACAGGTAAGTGCCACTGTCAGTGTTTCCTGTTCTGGAATTTCATACTCTGGAGGGTAACTCAGGGTCAGATAAGTTTCTGGTAATTTATCCTCATCACTCTGCCGACTGCTAACCTGGTAGGTCGGATCGGATTGCCCAGCATTGCCATACATACTGACCGAGCGATATTCTACTTTATTTCCAGTTAGTCGAGTGTGACCGATAATTTCATCTACCGTATAAATCTGATGGCTATCACCTTTTGAGCGACTCGGGTGGATACGAATTTCACTTGCTCGCTGGTTGAGCATGACAGGTTCCGCATCATTGTTAAATAAATTAACCGCGGGAACCGCATGCAATACAAAACGCTCTTTACTTATTCGGGGTAACTGTGAAGTAAGTTCGCTTAACTCAAATTTAATTTTAAAACGCCCATTACTACCCCGACTAGTCCAGCGATCAAGACCGGTAATTTCGAGGAACAAAAACTTTTCTTTTAGAAAAAAGTATTCTTGCAATAAACCATAACTGGGAAACGCTGTATCTGGATAAGGTAGAATCGATTCTCCCTCAGAAAAACCGATCGGCCGCAAACAATCTGCTTCTAATTGCAGTGCTTCAGTTTCTGCATCTGATTCAATAAGAATTCTATCGAGATTTTTTTGTAATAGATGATATACATCAGCCGCACCGGGATAATCCCCGCCCAGATACAAACGAATCCGGTCGGTTTTCCAGGCAGCAAGTTGCATGCCTTTTAATTCAAATTCCAGCTCAATAACTTTACTTGTTCCACTCAATCCTTCAACGCGTACATTGTTTAAAAATAGTGGAGCAACATCCAGGTCAAAACAGGTTCTGAAACGGCAACTAACACCTTCTACTTCTTTGGAATCGATATATGTTCCTGCCGGAACCTGCAAATTGCTCTTAAGCATTGTCTTAGGTGTAAATTCCATAATCGTCGACGAGGGTATTGGTCGCAGATAATGTGGGTAAACAATCTGGATTAAACTTTGTGCCAACTCCGGAAAGTCATCATCCAGTTTCTGGCGAATCTGCCCGGTTAAAAAGGCCGTACCTTCCAGTATACGCTCCACATCTGGGTCTGGGCTGGGTCCACTAAGTTGCGGTGCCAGGGTAGGATGGGATTTAGAAAATTCAACCGCCAGGTCGCGCAGGTCATTAAGTTCTTTTTGATAATAAGCCTTCGACATAACTATTCCTGCACCTGTATGGCAATGCTTCCATCACCTTGCAATATGGCATCAAATGCCAGCGGTATACTTTGTTCTCGAAAAGATAATTGACCCGCGACAGTGAAACGTAAAAGTCCGTGATCATTTTCTCTTGCCTGATAATTCACTGTTACACCTTTAAAACGTGGTTCAAATTTCTGTGCTTGTTCACGAAAAGATTTCTCCATTCGTTCAAGCTCCGGTGGTGCCAGATTATTAAATGAATTTGTAAAATCCGGCATGCCATAATTTTCATCAATCAATACGGTACCGCGTTGTGTATTTAGCAGTTTCCCCATATCATCGAGCACTGACTTTGTATAGGCGTTTACGTCCGTAGCCGAGATAACACCATCATCCCCATGTGACCACTTCTGTACCCGTTTTAATAATCTTTCCTGTGACATATCAATCTATATCCAGCAATTATTCAGCCATTTCGCCAATAGCATCTTCATATTCAATGCCATCCAATTCCCAGGTCCAGATAATTTTTTCATAAATTATGGACACATCTTCCATGTGGCGAAAACCAGCCTTATCTTTATCCAGCACATTGGGCACCCATGGGTGTACTTTTGAAACCAGAGCATTTTCAAGTGTAATGATAAAATAAAGTTCCTCTGTACCCGTGTCATCTATGCGATACCATTCAAGTTCAACCTCGGTTAGTCGTTCACCCGTACACAGAGCCTGATAAAGCATGGGTGTACTGCGGTCGATTTCCTTTGTAATAGTAATGGGCCTGTGTACACGTCGCCCAGCGGTCACACCCCGATCATCCGTAGGAATCTCAACGGTATGATCAAATGCAAGAACAAGAATAGAACCCTCACGTTCTTCAAGTTCACAGGAACCTTCAAACTCACCTTGCTCTTCACCAACAATTGTTAAATTTCCAGCTAATGGCATGACCCTTCTCCAGGTATTTCAATTATTTTTCATCGTAAACGGATAGCTTAATTTTTATCCAGCTTACCTGTTTCTGTTAGAGTGAAAGCACTCCCCATATATTTAAGATGAGGAACCACCGTTAACTGAATTAAATACCAGTCACCCTTTCCCTCAACTTCATTTACTTCAATTTTTGCTTTTCTTAATGGTCGTCGTCCACGTACACCCGGTGCCGGATTATCCATGTCTGAAACATATTGTTTTAACCAGGTATTTAATTCATGTTCAATATCGTTACGATTTTTCCACGAACCAATATGCTCACGCTGCATCATTTTTATGTAATGTGATAATCGACTTACAACAAACAGATACGGTAGTTGTGCGCCTAACTGATGATTTAATGTTGCGGCTTTCCCATCCTCAGAGTCAGCAAATTGCTTTGGTGCCTGCACAGAATTGGCAGAATAAAATGCGGCGGTATCATCACCCTTATGAATACTGAGTGGTAGAAAACCCTGGCCGATCAGTTCAGATTCACGACGATCAGAGATCAACACCTGTGCAGGTATTTTGCTTTTACTCACACCACGCGTATTGCTTTGCTGCATATGCAAACCATTGATCTGTCCATCTACTGCACCGGAAACGCTCATACACCAACGGGTTTTAGCAAAACTGTCTACCAGGCGTGTGGCAAAAGCAAAAGCGCTGTTTCCCCACAACCCCGTATCTTTGCGAGTAAGTTTTTCCTGGTACTCAAAATAAGACACCGGATTATCTTCATCACCATAGGGTGTACGTAATAAAAACCCTGGCAATGTTAAGGCTAAGTAACGTGCATCTTCAGACTCACGAAAGCTTATCCATTTAGCAAACTTGGGTTGATCAAAATTGGATTTAAAGTCACGTATTTTTGTTAATTCAGAAAAACTATCAATGTCAAAAAATTCAGGCCCTGCTGAGGCTATAAAAGGCGCATGGGACATCGCCGCTACACTACTGACCTGTTGTAAGATTTTTATATCACGTGCATTCGGTTTAAATACATAATTACCAATTAACACCGAATAGGGATGTCCGCCAAACTGACCAAACTCTGCACTATAAACCAGTTGATAAAGGCTAGACTGTAGTACTTCAGGAACATCTTCAAAATTTTCAGCCAGGGCATTTTTACTTACATTTAAAATTTCTATCAGGCAGTTCTCACGAAAGTCGGTACGCTGTATTAAAAAGTTAAGCGAACGCCATGTGGATTCCAGTTTTCTAAAGTCTGCATGATGTAACAGTTCATCCATTTGTTCACCTAGACGAATATCAATTTCTGATACGATACGTCCAATGTCTTCCCTGCTTATGTTATCTAAAGGTGTTTCTGAAGGATCAATACCCATCACCTTAAGAAAACGTAAAAGAACACTCTCCTCATCTGTTTGCTGTGGCGCTAAAGACTCTTTCAATATGGACAGCTGATCACTGCTATCTTCATTTGAAATCACTTCTCGTAACATTTGCAGTTGCTGGAAAACAGGTATGTTATTTAACAACTGATCGGGATGAAAATCTTCAAGTGAGTTTAAATTTATATTAAATGAGAGCACCCCATCATCACTGTCTGTTAATTTATTAGCAATTTCGAGATTTAAACTAATATTAAAACTGGCAAGTACAGAATTAATGTTCTCATCATTAACATTAACTGGTGACTGATCCTCGAAGTAATCCGCATGTTCATCACAACTAAAATTTCCCAGTACAAGTACTCGAAAAGGTAACTCTACTTCCTGGTCACTACTACCTGCACTAGACTGGTATACCAGGTTTACACGCTCAACTATTTGTTGTGTTTGTGTTGCCAATTAACTATCCTTTACTTTAATAACCATCTATATTCTTATAACCAGCACGCTGAGGCTTTTTGAGGCAAATCCAGCGGTACATTTTTATTCGCCTGTAGAACCTTTTCCTGGTCTGTGATTTCATAGTTCACATCAATTGTTGTTACCTTTTGCTTAAGTAACTGTGCTTTTTGAACGTCTGGAAAATCATCTACAACAAAAACATAATGTCCGTCTCGAAAATCATCCAGGAACTCACCAAAACCTTTAATACCTTTTTTATCCTTAGCATCAAACTTCGAGCCCGTATATAACTTGGTTAAGGTAATATGTCCAATATCTATCTGTAATTTCACATTGCCACATTTCTCCAGTGACCACTTGAAATCCTGACTTGCGGTATAGTTATAATTAGCTAATTTCTGCACTCCATCGGCACAATGTAATGTTAAGTAGGTTGCATAGGGTGAAATCGCTGCTCCCTGATTAACACCCGTTGGCAGGGTTTTAATTTTGACAACATGTTCATTACCAACAATTAAGCGACCACTGGCAGCACGGTTTACAAAATCAATAAAATTTTCAGTCCATCTAATACTACGGCCGTTAACTTTAGCGGGCATAAATCCCTTTTGTTTGAGTTTGGGTATAAAGGATTTAAAATCCGTTTCAACAAAATTCCACAGCAGGCCCGTTTTTCCAATGAGAACATTCCCAAGTATTTTTTCATCAAGGCCTTCGGTTTGGGCCAGTACATTCTTTTCCCATTGCTGCTGTATATAACATGAACTTTCCTGCTGCATGAAGTCATGGGCGAGGGTTAATGGCCCCATATATAAATTCCAGAAAACGCGACTACTTGGTTTTCTGCCAATCAATTTTTGTAGTTCGGTAATACTGTTCCAGGCAGCCGAAGCATCTCCACCACCCGCGCCTGCGTTTTTGGGATTAGTAAACAGGGTGTTCATTGCAGCATATGATTTCTCTATTGACTCTGCATCAAACACCAGGTTATCCATCGATTTTTTGTAACTAACTAACAGCTTCGCTGCATCTTCAAGTGATGAATCAAGCTCTTCTTTACTCTTACCTTTAAGCTTCTTGGCTTTCTTATTTGCCTTCAAGCCTTTCTTACCAGCCTTGGCTACAAGCTTACCTGCCTTACCAGCTTTACCCGCTACCTTGAGTACTGTTTTCGCTAGCTTGCTTTTACCCTTCTTGCTTCCCTCTGGTTCAAAATTTTGCATATCATTAAAAAATGCTATATGTGTTTTCGATGGAAACTCATGGGCATCTTCATAGGGCTTTAACTCTTCAGTCGCACGTTGCATGAAGTTAAAGAATGGATTATCACGGGTAGACATCATTTCCAATGTGTCCAGCCATTCTTTACGAGTATCTAGCATACCTTTACCTTCATCAAAACGACTGGCAAAAGTTTCCCAGGTTTTCAGGTAATTACGCTGATAATACTTTTCAAATTCCTTTTTAATATTAGACATGCGATTCTTTTCATCATTAGCCTCATCAAGTTCATCCAGAAAATTCTGAATAAACGCTTTACCCTCAAGGGTATAGGCACCAGGAATTTCTGGTGGATCTGTAAGAATGAGACTACCAGACCAATAATTTTCCAACAGTACCGGATTAATGCCCTGGCTGTTTGCCCAATGTATTACCCAACTATAATCACCATGATTTTTTTCAATGAGCCTAATCAAAGCAAATTGTAGTGATTGTTTTTCTTTACGCAATGGTTTTTCTTTCGTCCATTTCAAATATGAGACATATAATTCATTAAACAAATCTGCCGCATCGGGCTCAACTCGTTTATTAAGTATTCGAAGGTACTTTGCTTTAACGGCGGGTTTATCTTCAACCAGGACTTTAGGGTTTGATTTGAGCCGTGTTTTCAGAAGATTAATTCTCCGAATAAGTCCACCTGCCAGCGTACTGGTTTTTTCACCTCTATGGCGTTTGATATTTTTTTGCAACTCATCATCTGCCTTATCCAGCACCTGGGTTTTAAAAGTTTTAATATAACGTTTAATTAAATCCTCTAATTCTGCGCTTGCTCCGTATTTTCCTGTCCAGGGAATGATCCAGCTTTCCTGTGCTTTTTTTAAATCTATTATCAATTCACGAAGTCGGTTTAGGGAGTACATCTGTTCACTAATTTGCCTTTCTCGTAAATTAATTTTGGTGTATTCACTTTTAATTTTTTTAAGCCCCTGTCTGTCGTTATTGTAAACCACGCTCATAAACAACAATACCAGCGCCATTGATACACCGCCAACACCCATGCTGTAGTTGCGCATTGCACGACGCAAACGCTCTGCACTGGGTAAACTATCCATTAAGCCGCGATCACGTGGCATAACGCGAGTGAATATTTCGTGTAAGAAATGACCGTTGTTCTTCAGGTTTTCTTCTACCTGTTCTTTATTCGCTTCATATTGTTGACTTGAACTGAAGTAAAGACCACGAAACAAAGGTGTATCCTGGAATGGATTTTCCTTAAGCGCGGTTTGCACAAAATGATGTAAGCCATCACGTAGTTTTTCTAAAGTAACAGGTAGTTTTAATAAACTATCACCTGGGTTCTGCCTGCGCTCTAACATAAGTAAACGCATATCTTTCATACGGTCGGTAACCGCATCCAGCCCTTTATCTATAACCTGGTCAATATCACCACCAGTTTCTTCATGTAAATAGCCCATCGCCTGTAACAGGCCATCCTCAGGTAAATAACTACTCCAGTCGGAAAAGCCTTCTATGAGATCACATTTGGTTACCATTAAATAAACCGGAACCTGGACTTCAAGTTTGTCCATTAACTCATTGATACTGGCACGAACCTGACGACCTTCTTCCGCTAACTGTTCACTACTGTCATTCAATAAACGATCTGCAGCGACAACTAACACGATTCCATTAATGGGTTCTTTTTGCTTGTGTCGGGAAAGCATCGACAACATAGTCGACCATTCTTTTCTATCCCTTTTATCTTCATCTGGCACCGCATAACGACCTGCCGTATCAATTACGATAGCCTGTTCATATAACCACCATTCAAGATTAAGTGTTGAACCATCTAAACGTTCTGGTAAATCTATTTCTGGTGATAATAAACGTGAGTTTTTTAAAGCGGTACTTTTTCCAGAGCGAGGCTTACCGACAACCATGTACCAGGGTAGAACATATAACGGATCTCCACGCAGTTTTAATTGCGATTTGCGTAACGCACCAATCGCTTTTTTCCAGCGTTTGCGTAAATCTTTCGTGAGTTCCTGTGCTGACATTCCAAGGTCACTGGCGGACTCAGCACTTTCTGCCTGAAGTATTCTTTTAACCTGTTCTTTAGCGCGATAGCGAATAATTAGTTTACGAACAACAACTATGCTTATCCAGATGCCAAAAATAACCAGCAGTGCAAACGCTGCTTCTTCTATTGATCGACCTAAAAATAAAAAACCACCAATCACCACGCCGCTTATAAGTGCAATAATAAGAAGGTATAAAAAGAATTTAAGAATTTTTTTCCACATGGTTCAAGCTATCCTAACTAACAACTGACATTATTTCGTTTATCATTTTCGATATCGTAGTGTGGTAATAAAATGCAACCCCCAGCACCAGCAAGCTTGGAATTCCAAATACCATTGGCAGTATATTCATACGCGGCTTATAGTCCCCCTTACCCTCAAAGGAATGTCCACTGTAGGCGGTGGGAAATAAAATGGCCGTATCTAAATTTCGCTGACTCGCTTCAGGCATTAACAATGAAATATTAAAATCTTTTGTTTCTTCGAGCTGCTTCCTGTCATTATTACTAAATAGTTTCCCCTTAAAACCAAGTCCTAGACAAAGTGAAAAAACTTCACGTATTGAACGATCTGGGCCCTGTTTACTTAGTGCAGCCAGTTTTTCATAAAATTCCGCACCAATATTGGTTGTATTAAAAAACTTTCTCTGTAAAGACTGGCGTTGCCATTGTGCTTTTTCACGCCATTTTGAACACAGAATCATTTCATCTACATAAGCAACAATGGCAAACTTTGCTGCCTCAAATGTGTCTAGATCAAAGCCCATTGCCTCCATATTCGATTCGCAGTCATCAAACATACGAATTAAATCAGACTGCACCTCATCAAACTCTGGCCCTTCTGCTCCCAGTTTTGGTGCCAGGCTTCTGACGTGGATAATTGTATCTATAAAGCAGTCTACTAATCGCATGATTATCTCCTGACAATAACAAGTTCAATGGTGACATCTTCAGGTGCTTCATCCCACAACAGGGCAACATCTCGATGACGCTCTACCGATGTCCATTGATCATCATGAACATCAAGGCGCACATAGGCAGTATTGGGCCGTCGAGGTAACTCTGTTGGTGGGACCGGTACATTTATCAAACCTACACCGGGAAGTGAACGCTCCGCTAATATTTCAACCGACTCTCTTGAAGCTAATTTTGCAGCGGTTAATAATGATGGCTGATACTGTTCAACTTTAATTTCAGAATTTATAACCAGGTAAAAATCGACACGCTGATCGAAAAACTCCTGCGGAATCGGCGCCGTATAACAAATACCATCAGAGGGCATTTCAACCAGGTACTGAGGCCCTATGGTAATTTGGTTTAATAGCTTTGTTATTAAATTTTTTGCTGCGGAAAAGCAAACTCCCAATGACTGGTGATCGTAAGATGGCATTAAACGTTCACCGGATTTGGTTTCTCCTAACACATTAACCAGATCGGTAAATGTGCTTATTTCCCCAATTAATTCACGTAAAACCCCATAAGCTGTCCATGGATGAACAGGGCCATCTTCGGTAAGATGAAACAGACGAGGAATAAAACGACTTAAAGAACGTAACGCCTGCTTATAACGCATATGGGTCGCATCATATTTATTCGTTTCTTTATCTGGTTCGTTATAAATACCTAACTGAATTGCACGACCGGCAAGTTCATCGCGAATTTCTTTAACAATACGTTGTAAATCGGTTGAAGCATTAAGTGACATCACTGAAGGAATAAAGTCCTTTGCATGCTGAACCGTGCCTTCCCCCATCTCAACCTGTGCAACAGGTATCAGCATATAATCTTCCATTGCTTCAACTTCTGATTCCCAGATTATTTTAAGTACATACTGTAAAGTTTTAACCTGTGCATTAGGGCTTTTCTGGTATGCATCACGAACTTCCTCAGGGTTAGCCAAACTGACATAACGTGTATGAACATCACCCAGTTTTGTTAGGTTCTGCATAACCGTTACATTTTCTTCGAACTGGTCCTGTTTCTTTAAACCCAGGTAAATTGTAAAAGGCTTATCGGTTTCTACCCAGGCCTCATCAAAGGATCGCGAGGCAACAACCGCATTATTTGCTATTTTGGCATAGGAACCATCAGGAAATAAAAACTCTCCACCCTGAATTTCACAACTTCGATGCTCAAGTGCCGAAGTCAATAACTCAAGCTCACTCGCACCCCAAAAATGAGGTTGAGTTAGCTGCCGGTAAGGCTCGGTCAGAAACTGTTGATATTGATCTGATAACTGAAAATGCTGGGGCTGTAAAAACATACCCTGATGCCAAAAAACTGGTTTCATATTCTCTATTACTACCGTAATGGTAGTCGCCTCTTGTTATTCAATTTATATTGTTGATTTATTTCAGCATTAACTACTAGTGAAGTTGTTCTTAATTTAACTGTTATTCTTTTTCACTAGTTATTTCTAACATCCGTTTAGTGCCTGAACGACCAAGGTTAATTTGCAGAAAAAGTTTATCCGGTTTTGCACTCGCTTCATCTTTAACAAGTTGAAAAGACACAAGCATTTTTTCTACCAGACCTCGTTCAGTTGCTTTAACAGGTATCTTAAAAATATCGACATCATTTTTTGGATTTATATTGTAATAACCAATAATTAAACCCACATGTTGCGCCGTTTTAGCTCGATTGATTACCACGGTTCGATGTTCACCAGGCTGCACAGTAATTCGGCGAAAATAGGCAACCGTATCATCAATTCTACCCTTAGCCAGTAATTGCTCTGCACCTTCACGTGTCTCTTTCAGGGCCTCAAATGTTTTTGGATCGTTTAACTGGTAAAAGCCGATAGCCAGTGCATGAGGTCGACCATTTACCGTATTCAAATCAGCAGGTGCATCAATTTCAAGGCTAATAGCCCTTTCCTCAAATACCCACTCCTCATCTGCTACCGTCAGTTCTGTGTTTGATGCACAGGCAACTAACAAATAGGCGGCAAACAAATAGCCTGCCATTTTTATTACTGACCACTGAAACATTTAAATTAAAACCCTATACCATTGTTTTTTTACTAAAGATAAATCACCCTGAATAACTTAAAGCCATTGCTAAAAGCCACCAGGGCTTTGTATCAATCACCAAATTGATACTTATCCGCCGGCACCAATGCGCCAGTCATCATTACCCTCAGTACCGCCCACTTCATGTGTCCAGGTGATAGAGCTATAACTAAACGAAATTTCTTCAAGATGCGTAAACTGCGCCATTGCAGGATCCTGGCAATTTGGCATTACCGCTTTGATATCTACAATTACTGCACCTTCAAGTTCATGTGAGAAATAGTGTTCCTGGGTGCCTTCAGATGAAGTTCGATACCATTCAATCACACAGGTAAGGCTTTCACCCGTCACCAAAGCCTGATAAAGCAAAGGTGATGATTTATCGAAAACTTTTGTCACTTTCAGTGGCTGGTGTACACGTTGACCAGAAGGCTGGCCACTATGAACATCACGTGGAATGATGATATTATGATCAAAAGCCTGAACCATAAATTGTTCATCATGACCTTCTTGAAATGTACTACCTACACTATCTTCTGATAATGCACCTTCAGTAATCATCCCCTGGGTTACACCCTCTACTGACATATAAGCTGGAATTGGCATTCGCTTCTCCTAATGGTTTATTTTAAAAAATCACACATATCAACATGAGTGTTTTACTCATTGTTTTATGTTTTGTATGTAGCCGAAAACTCGGCACTTATTTTCTCATCCAGTTATCAATATTAAGCAGACTAACTAAACTTCACCTGTAATATTCAGTAGACTTCCGTTTGAGACAATTGCTTAAAAAAATCTCGAATTTTTAAAAGCTTTATTTAACTCTTATCAAGCTTACCCGCCAACGATAAGGTAAAGCTCGCACCCATATATTTAAAGTGCGGACGAACATTCATCTCTACACGGAAAAAACCAGGGCTACCTTCATCTTCAGTAACAATAATTTGTGCTTCTCGCAGTGGTCGACGACTACGTACGGCTGCAGGGGGGTTATCCTGATCGGCTACAAATTGACGTATCCAGATACTTAACTCGCGCTCAAGTTCACTGCGGGTTTTCCAGCTACCAATATTTTCACGTTGTAAAACTTTGATGTAATGTGCCAGACGATTAATAACAAACAAATAGGGCAACTCTGTGCCTAATTTATAATTCGTTTCTGCCTGTTTAGATTCCGCATCATTACCAAAGAATTTTGGTTTTTGACATGAGTTAGCAGAGAAAAATGTTGCGTTATCCGTACCTTTTCTAACCGTCAAGCCCATAAAGCCCTGTTCCGCCAGTTCAAATTCTCGACGATCAGACAACATAACTTCTGTTGGTACCATGGTTTTAATTTCGCCATTTTCCTTATATTTATGCATTGGCAAATCTTCAACCGCACCACCACTACTCGGACCAATTATATTTGGGCACCAGCGATACTGTGCAAAACTTTTACTTAAGTTCGTTGCAAAGGCAAAGGCTGAATTTCCCCAGAGAAACTCATCTTTAGAGCCAGTTACATTTTCAGTGTAATTAAATGATTTAACGGGATTTTCTTCTCCATAAGGCTGACGCAATAAAAATCGTGATGCAGTCAAACCAACATTACGGGAATCATCAGACTCACGGAATGATTGCCACTTGGCATACTGGGGCCCTTCAAAAATTGATTCTAAATCTTTCAGGTTTGGTAAATCCTGATATGAATCTACGCCAAAAAATTCTGCACTTGCCGAAGAAATAAACGGCGCATGTGACATAGCACTCACACTGGCAACCTGTTGTAACAATTTAATATCGGGTGCTTTGGGACCAAACTGGTAATTGGCAATAATCGAACCATAAGGCTGCCCACCAAATTGACCATACTCGGCAGAATAAACATGTTTGTATAAACCCGATTTTGTTACGTCAGGTGCATCTTCAAAATCCTCAAGTAAATCCTCCTTGGTTACATTGAGCATTTCCAGTTTCACATTTTCACGAAAATCTGTACGCTCAACAACCATCTTAAGCCCACGCCAGGCCGACTCTAATTCCTGAAATTTAGCGTTGTGCATGATGGCGTCCATTTGTCCGCCAATCTTTTTATCGATTTCTGAAATCATGCTATCAACCAGTTTCTGCTCAACTTTTTCATTCGCACGATGGGGTGTTAACAAATCACCAATAAAAGCTTCAACACCTTTTTTCGCTGTATCATAGCCTTCATCATCGGGTCTTAACCGGGTCTCCTGTAAGATTTGATCAATCAGGGACTCACCCTCTTCTATCGCTGCTGCTGCCTCAACCTGCTGCTCTGTATCCGCCATTACTTCATCTCCAAATAGAAATATTCTTTAAATAAGTGAACGAATTTATTTTCACTTTTCATCATTACTCAACACCCAGCTCTTTCATAATTTGCGAGCGGGAATCATCTTCACTGAGAATTTTCTGTATCTTTTTGCGAAATGCGGGCACGTTACCAAGGGGACCCTTCAGTGCCAGCAAGGCTTTGCGTAATTCAAGCAGGCTATTTAACTCAGGTACCTGGGAGGCAACACTCTCTGGACCAAATGCTTTCATACTATTAAAAGAAAGCTCAACTGGCAGCTCACTTGCGTCACTGTTTTCTTCCAGTTTATTAGGCACGCTGAGGGTCATATTCAAGTTATAACTTTTCATAACCTCATCAAAGTTATCCTTGTTTACATTCACAGGCTCACGATCTTCCACCACCGCATCTTCTTCACGCCCTGTATAATCTCCCACCATTAACATTTTCAGTGGTAACTCAACATCTTCACTCTGGTCACCCGTCGATGATTTATAAACAATATTGACACGCTCTTTTGGCGCAACCGAACCATCATTCTTTGCCATTATTTTGTCTCCTTAAAAGTTAATGCAGTTACTGGATCAAATCGACATAGGTGCGCATACGCACTGTCTAATTTCTCCGATAAAACTTCATCTTTCTGATTCTTGCCCTGCAGTTTTTTGCAGCCTTCATAAAACACCTGATAGATTCGAGCAGATAAATCTGGCTCCCATTCATCAAGGCGAAAATATTCAATTTGTTCCGCGAGGGATTCAGCCAGATGTGTACCTACTATGGTATTACCCGTCTGTATTAATAGTTCAGCCAACGATAACTTCCAGTGAAAACGATCGCGCATACTGCCCGATCCTGAAATACCATCATGAAACACCTGAACCACTTCATTAATCTTGCCGCTGCTGGCATTTTTACGTGCTTTAATCAGTGCATCGGTCCAGGGTTTTTTATCGACATCACTACTGCTTTTTCCTGTTGCTACTCCACCACCGACTTGCTCAAGCACTACTTCTGTGTCGAGCCAAAGGCGCGTTTGATCATCTACGAAAGGCGTACCATCTGAAAACTTTAAATCGACAATTTGTGGTACTCGTGCCAGAAAGTTACGTAGTTCACGCAGCACCGTATCTCTGGCATTTTTATATTCATCACCAAGACCCTGAAGCGCGGTTGCCACCATCCGCTGACCATCAAACCAGTAAGGGGCGCGGGACACAGTTTGTTCTAGCTCGGGAAGTAATGTACTGAATTGGGATTGCTCAAGTTGCTCACCGAGTTGCTTAATGCGATCCGCAGGCGGTGGATTTATTTGTGTTGTGCCATCCGTTGCAGGTGGTAGTTGATCAATCATTAACCAGGCTGCCATTCTATTAAGACGATAAACACGGGAATCCGATGCTTTTTGTTTAAGCCAGAAGCTGGTTGTTTTTCGACACATATCCTGAATTTGTCGCATGGCTTTGCGTGTATCATTATCAGACTCAACCTCTGCAACCGTTGCCGATGGAGTCGCTTTTTGTTTGGCTTTAGGGCGTGATTGCGCTGCAGGTGTTTCGACTGGCACCTGTGCAGGTGTTGTCACTTCTGGTGTTGATGATTCTGAAACTTCCTGCTTATCAGCTACCACATTCTCTTTCGACAGTTCATGTTCGGCAGCGCGTTTCATTTTTTTCAATGGACTACTAAGTCCATCCACCTCAGGTGCCATGTCACCCATTTTAGCTGCCAGTAATCCATTGAGCTCTTTAATTAAGTTCGCCGCCTGAATAACCGCTTTATTCTCTTTAGCCTTTGGTGCATGGGCAGAGACATGAACACCGGCCTTTTCTGCCAGCCAATCAACCGCCGATGAACGGGCTCGCATACGTTTAGCCGGAGGGAACAAACCATCCCAATAGCCGTCAACCATATCGCGCATAATTTGTAGCCCGGTAGCCAGGCCCAGATAACCTTCATTCTCTAACAAACCACGGGTTAGATAGGATGCGACCAGTAAGTCTTTTGATTTATTTTTTAGAATTTCAGAGGATAATTGAGTAACGATACGCCAGTCGACAGACTCAGCTGTGAGTGATTCCTGCTTGGCCAATTCAGCTTCCAGTTGCTCAAATTCTGATTCATAACGAACTGATTCACCACAGGGATCGCCACCCGCAATGGGTGTTTTTCCCAGCTCAGCAAACGCATGATCTACAGCGTCACTCATTTGTGACTCCTTAACTGAATTTAGTTATCATTTAATTTTTAGAATTTCACACGATTACTTCTACTAAATTTTTTTACCGTGCCAGCAATAATTTTCTACGCCGACTTAATGTATTAGCAGGTTAAAAATAACAGAGCAATTTTTCTAACCAACATTCAGATAAAATATAGAAAAGCCAGGACAATTATTAATTATGTCCTTATCGCCTTATTCCGTGTGCAAATTATATTATGTGAACTTAATACAAAAGAAATCATCCGAAAGGATGGTTTTTTATAAAAAACTTGAACGACTAAATTAATAACGATTATCTGCAGTCAAAAGATATATATGATTTACATTTTATATAAAGGTATGATTATAATAAAAATGTTAGGGAAATTTGCTAATAATATAGATGCTTTCTAACACCAATGATTGCTAATTTAAATTAGCATATGATTATACAGCATGATAACAGCACCATTAATACTACAAAGACACACACTCAAACTCCTCAGATTGATACAGGCAATAAATTACACTTCATTACACCTTTATATATCACATCAAATAATTTTATAAAGATTATCACTGCTGTTCCGTTAATAAAAGTGAATATGATCTAATAATCTTGTGTATCACACTTATTCTGAGTTTTATTTTTCAACGACATGAAACTTAGAGTAACAAAATAATAAAAGTTAATAATTTAAATCGTCATCCCCGAATGCTTCTGTCGGGGATCCAGCGACCTTAGGTACTGTAAAGACACTGGATTCCCGACAGAAGCATTCGGGAATGACGACACTTTATAGTGTTAACAAGTTAACGAGACAGTACTGAACATTTATAAAATAGAAATATTCAGCCCATCATAACAAAAACCGACAAGTTCACCGATGGTTTTGTACTCTCTCATTTCTAAATACACAAGCTGTCACCATCTGGATTCAAAATATTAATTTTTTTGTACAATTTTATATATTTCTTTTTTTTTTGAATCCAAATCATTTTTGTCTACGTATTAATAATTGTGGAAAGACACCACTAACCAATAGAAACACATGAGGAGTTTCAAATGAAATGTAAAATTTTAGCAGCAAGTGTGGCGATAACACTTTGCGCATCTTTTTCTACCACAATAACTTTGGCTTCCAGTCATAGAGAGGCACCCGCCATTACTGAAAAACCAAAAGTAGACAGCACAGATTTTTATATGTTTAACAGCTACGAAGATAACCGCAGTGATTATGTAACTATCCTGACAAACTATATCCCGCTCCAGGACCCACAGGGCGGACCTAATTATTTTTCTATGGACCCCGATGCCTTATATGAAATTCATATCGATAATAATGGCGATGCGCTTGAAGACATCACTTTTCAATTTCGCTTCAAAAATCGTCTTACCAATAATAAAGGTATCATCGTTCCCGTCGGTGAGGGAGAAAACCAGAAAAATATTCCCGTGGCATTGAAACATGTGGCGGGTATTAACAAAGACGATCAATCGGCATTGGGTTTCAATGAAACTTATTCATTAAGTGTTATGTATGGACATCGCCGTTACGGAAACAAACATCATATTATTAACCCTGAGAGCGGCAGGTATCAATTCACAAAACCCTACGATAATGTAGGTGAAAAAACATTTAACAGCCAACAGGATTATGCTGATTATGCCAACCAGTATATTTATAATTTCCAGTTACCCGGCTGCAATCAGGATGCAAAAGTTTTTGTAGGTCAACGTAAAGATTCATTTGCTGTTAACCTGGGGGAAACCTTTGACCTGGTTAACTATGTGCCGATTGATGGTAATACGTTTCCTGGGGGTATTCAGCAAAATACGGAAAATGATGATTTAAGAAATAAAAACATCACCACTCTGGCACTGGAAATTCCTAAAACCTGCTTAACCGGTTCTGGAAATGATGTGATTGGTGGCTGGACCAGTGCAAGCCTTCGCCAGGTTAGCATACTTAATCCTCGTAGTACTTTCCGTCGCCCTGAGTACAATGGTGGCGCATGGGTACAGGTTTCACGCCTGAGTGCACCACTGGTAAATGAGCTGGTGATTGGACTGAAAGATAAAGATCGCTACAGCAGCAGCCACCCTTCCCATGACGGCCAGTTTCTCGATTATGTAACCCATCCCAGCTTACCATTTTTACTGGATGTATTATTCAATGCCCCCGTTAATGCAACACTGGGAACTAACATTCCCAACCTGGCACCCACCAATATTCCACGCCAGGATTTAGTAACCACATTCTTAACCGGTTTTCCGGGTGTAAATCAGCTACAGAAAGTGACCCCATCTGAAATGACACGACTTAATACCGCGATACCCGCAAAAGTTTTAGCTGAACAAAGTTCAATGGGTGTCATTGGTGATGATTTAGCCGGATTTCCAAATGGCCGCAGACCCGGTGACGATGTAGTTGATATTGCATTAAGAGTCGTAATGGGCCGTTTATGCCATCCCATTCCAGTAAATGGTAGCGACACGGATCTTAACTTATGCTCGGCAGATAAAGCCGCCGTAGGCACCGTGCCCTTTACCGATGGCGCACCACTCAGTGCTGCGGACTTTGATAACAACTTCCCCTATTTAAGAACACCCTTAGCAGGATCACCCAACTAACAGGAGCTTAAAATGAAAATGAAAATTCATAACTGGTTGATTGTAGCTTGTATGGGTTTATTGATAAGCGCCTGTGATGGAAGTAATTCTTTATCCGATGATAAACAGACATCACAAACCGAAACAGTAAACTTTAGCGCCGTAACAGATGAGCTCTATGTAATGAAGGAAGATGAAATGCCAATTGATATATCCACAATGGATGTTAATTTTGACATTGATGATAATTCAGATGCAGTTGATCATTTATTGCAGGATACGACTACGCCATAATGATTGGGCCAGGCAAGTAATAAGCCGGGGCTTTGTGCCCTGGTTTTCTTTTACCTGGAAAGTGTGCCTGTTTAATTATTTATAACTGTTTCGCCCTTCGGGCGATATGGCAAACGAACGCACCATCCTTTTATATCTCTCTAACAACATGTATAGGGACAAATAACCGCATAGGGTCATCTGTAAATGGTTCAAATATCTCATACCGCTGATAGAAGCTAAGTGCTTCTTCATCAAGGACATCAAGAATCACACAAAACGCTGGGAGACCTCCATCCGCTAACTCAACCGATTTTCTCAATGACGTAATCAACGTTTTTTCACCCAAATGCAGACCTTTCAGGTCCTGATCTACTGCCAGGCGTGCAAGCATTACCGCGGGGACAGGGTATCTGGGCAAGGATTTACCTGTAGGTATTTCTTCACGAGTAACCGTTGACGAAGCAAGCGTGTAATACGCTGCAATCTTTGATTTTTTGCTTTCCTGCTGTTTTTCTTCGTCGGTGATAGGTAACACCCATGTCCGGCTAAGACCAAGTTTCATATGCTTAACAGCATAACGAGCCAGAAACTCATTCATTTCCGGCTTACCGCAGTCAAAGGACTTTAGGTCGTACAGGGTATTATCTACAAGCTCAAATGCTCGCGTTAGTGCCAATTAATATCCCTCGTCATCCAGACGTTTAGCCGCATCCAATATCCGTTTACTGGGCTTGCGCTCAGTATCGTTGCAGATTTGTAGAAAATGATCGAATTGAGCATTTGCTAATTGAATAGTTGCATCATGCGCTAATACTTTAGGAGCATTTTCACGAATAAGATTAGCCACATACTCAGTCAAAGAGGCAAAACCAAGAGTAGCTGAAGCTCTTTCAGCCATTTTTTTTATATCGGGATCTACCCGCATTTCAATGCGTTCACGGTTTACTTTTACGGCTGCACGTCGAACAGAGCGAGCCTTGCGCTGTACAGTCGCTTTCTTCTGTTGTTTAATCTGCTCTTCAGATTGTAATCGCTGCGACATGGTACCACTCCTATAAATCATATTACGGCAATCTGCCGTACAATTATTATAAATAACTGTACATGATTTTTTTTATATTCGTTATAGAAGTTTTTTATAGCGATTAATACAGATTATGCGCACCAATAAAGAAATGCCAAGAGGGCGTGGAAACTTACGTGAAACTTACGTGGACACCCATGTTAATTCGTAAAACAAATCTGGCGTAGCCCGTAGGGAGCGAAGCGTAGTACGGGAATGGAGCAAAGCGAAATTCTAAAACTCAACGCCTTCATAATTTACAAACAAAAAGTACAAACTTTTGGATTATGAGAATTTGTTAATTTCAGGATGCATAAACAGCATGCATCCCCGTATTACGCTTCGCTTCATACGGGCTACTTGCTTAAAACACCCATTAGCCTGATTTCACATGATATTCAGTTTTTTAATCGACGGCTTAGAAAAGGCCAGTACTTTTTCTCAGATATTAAAAAAGAAGGTATTTTACTCCATGATTCTGGGGCGTTTGAGCTAGCAGAGGCGAAAGAACTTTCTTCGCCTGAACGTAAGCGCATAGCAGGACTTACGTGGACACCCATGTTAATTCATAAAGCAAATCTAGCGTAGCCCGTAGGAAGCGAAGCGTAGTACGGGAATGGAGCAAAGCGGAATTCTAAAACTCAACACCTTCAAAATCTACCAACAAAAAATTTACAATATTTGAGATTATGAGAATTTGTTAGTTTCAGGATGCACAGACAGCATGCATCCCCGTATTACGCTTCGCTCCATACGGGCCAAGTTAATAGGGCAGTCATGGCAATCCATATATATGATGTATCTGGAAAATTGCGCACGACCTTTTCCAACTCGCCAGTCAATGAAAAGATCTCTTCGACATAACTCAACACCAGTGGTCCAGTTTCTATTAGTTTGAAATTTCACCCCAAGCGGTTAAACAGTGCCTCACCCAAATTTTCTTCTAGTAGGCTAAATTGCCCACTGATAGTGCTAGGTGATGATGCTCTCTGGCACCTACGACACCACCTTCCTTGACGACCATCCAGAAATTATGAAGATGCTTATAGTTAACCATCACACCATTAATACTTCGTTAAATACGAACTATACTGTAATAATAATCGACTTTTTCTTGATTTTAAATAAGCCTAATCTTTCGTCAACAAGGATTACACAGAAATCGACGTCGATTATGTAGATCGACATTCAGGCACTTAATTTTCCACTAACGCATGCATTACGCGACCATACATATTGTGCGACGCCTGGGCTTTGCTTTGAGTAGCAGATACAATCATACCAGGTGCATCATGGTGCGGTTAGTCAATATTAGTGAACCGCGTGGTGGCGAGGCTATTTGTTCACCAACTTGTTACATCTACTTGGGTGCATGAAAGGCGATGATTAACAGCAATAAAGAGACCATGTCAGATCACACTAACAAATTTCTCAGTGTTTGTTTTAACAAACTGCTTTTTGTTTTAACACCACGAAGAAAGAACGATCGTTTTCATTTCTTTGGAATCGCTCTATCGACGGCCCTGCTATCAGCTTGTGGCGAGCCTCCTTATAACAACCTGGATAATGAACAATTATCAATCATGCTTGAACAGAATGTGCCGATTTATGACATACGTCGCCCGGAAGAGTGGCGCCAAACAGGTGTGATCGAAGGTAGTCAGCTACTGACCTTTGTGAATACCGGTGGACGTGTGATAGCCGATTTTCTGCCCCGTTTCACCCATGCCGTAGGCAAAGATGACCCAGTGATATTGATCTGCCGTACTGGCAACCGCACAAGTATTCTGGCGCGCCACCTGGTCGAAAAAATGGGCTACACAAAAGTCTTTAATGTACGCAACGGCATCACTCAATGGATCCGTGATGAGAAACCAGTAACGCGTTTGTGAAACACCAAATCAGAGACAGAGTATGACCCATATTCCCAACACAACCACACAAAATTCTTCTGGCCATAAACCACGTCCAGTGATTGACCTGCTGGTCAGCATTGTTATCCCATCTTTTATCCTGATGAAGTTCAGTGGGGATGATGCCCTTGGCGCAACGACCGCTTTGATTGTCGCGCTGGCTTTTCCTCTGGGCTGGGGCCTGTTCGAACGACTCCAGTATAAGAAATTCAATTTTATTGCACTGCTGGGGTTGATCAGCGTATTACTTACCGGCGGCATCGGCCTGTTACAACTCGATCCGCAGTGGCTAGCTATCAAAGAAGCTGCTATCCCCGGATTAATCGGTATCGCAGTGTTGATTTCCACTCGTACCCGTTATCCGCTTATCAGAACCTTGCTCTATAGTCCGAAGATTATGGATGTCAGCAAGATCAAACAGAAACTCGAAGATCGTGGAAATACAGACGCATTTGACATGCGTCTACTCAACGCCACCTATTTACTGAGTGGCACCTTTCTGTTTTCAGCAACGATGAACTACATCCTGGCTAAATGGATTGTAACCAGCGCGGCGGGTAGCGCTGCTTTCAACGAGGAACTCGGACGGATGACGCTGCTAAGCTATCCAGTCATTGCCATCCCCTCCATGCTCATGATGATGGCCATCTTTTATTACCTATGGCGAACGATTCATGGCATGACCGGGTTTACACTGGAAGAAATACTGGTCGCACACCACTCGGAGAGCAAGCATGATAACACTTCTGGTTAACCATAAGTTTGCACCCAGGCCAGCATGGTTTAATGAAAAGTGATGATTAGCGATGCATAAATTGAGCATCGCACAACATTTGAGGATAAATACGCTATGGCACTAGTTAATATGCGAGATATGCTGTACCACGCTTACCATAATGGCTATGCCGTGGGCGCATTCGACCTGGTGAGCCTGGATTTTCTGGAAGGCATCATGGTCGCGGCTGAGCGCTGCCACGCACCGGTGATACTGAGTCTGGCAGAATCCCATTTCGACTACTTCGATTTTGAATTAATTATGCCCGCGGTGGAAGCTGCAGCCCGGCGGGCCTCGGTACCCGTGGCAATACACCTGGATCATGGCGCGAGTCTCGATTCCGCAGTGCAAGGTATCAAATTAGGCTGCAATGGTATTATGGTCGATTCTTCACACCATACCCTGGACGAAAATATTCACATTACACGTACCATTGTCGAAATGGCTCACGCCTGTGGAGTGCCTGTCGAAGGTGAGCTGGGCTATGTACCGGGTGTTGAAGGCGAAGATGCTGAACGTCATCCCGGTGAGATTGCCTATACTACAGTGGCCGATGCCAGTGGCTATGTGGAACAAACCGGCGTGGACTTTCTGGCCGTCTCTATCGGCACTGTGCACGGCCGCATGAAAGGCGAGCCCAAACTGGACTACCATCGTCTACAACAAATTAACGAAACACTGAATATTCCATTGGTCATTCACGGTGGCACAGGTTTGAATGACGATCAGTTCAAACGACTCATCGACTGTGGCGTGACCAAGATTAACTACTACACGGCGCTGGCCGATGCAGCCGGCGCACGCATGCAAGACAATGCCCTGACTAATCGCCAAAGTGGTTATACAAATATGACGAAAGGCATCAAAGATGCCATCAGCGACGAAGTGGAACGTTGCATTCGCCTGTGGAGAAGTAATGGTCGCGCCGCAGAACTCCTGGCCCAATGCACTCCCTGGGCTCCTGTGGAGCACTTAATTATCTACAACCTTACCGACATAAGCGGACATGAGGTGAATGCCATGATGGCCGAGGGTCGGCGGGTGCTCGGTGCCATCCCCGGTGTGCGCGAGGCAGCTACTGGCCGTGCAGTAAAGGAAGATGCGCAGTATCGTTATACCTGGTTAGTCCGTTTCTGTGACCCCGCAGTTATTGACAGTTACCGCGAGCACCCCATGCATGTGGCCTTTGCCGACAAGCTGTTTCGACCCGTGGCCACTGAACGCATCAGCATTGATTATCAGATGACTGCTGTGGCGGAACCAGCAAGCGACAGACGTTAGACAATGGTTTTAGGCATCATGTCAGCTTGCTATTCTGAAAGCAGATAACTGTTGTATTTCACCATTACTGTCAGGTACTGCCAATAACTCCAGAAAAATGTATCTAGCCAACTGATATTTTCAGGCTTAACGAACAAAACTCAGAAATAAGTAGACCGCAAGAATCACGGCAACCCACGCAACCATACTGCCAACAGGGTATGTGCGTGAAAGTAAGCCACTGACGCCCTCGTGTCTTCGAGAAATAAACGCCAGGCATAGATCAAATTTCGCGAGAAACGCCTGGCGTAAAGCCTGGTCAGCCTGCCATATGACAGAGAATATTTTTTGTAATGCAACTGGAAAGAGTCGCCGATAGGTCCAGTCAAAATCCAGATTCGTGGAGCGCAATTCCGGTGGGTACAGTCCCCTGAGGTTAAGCCATACAAAAGCCAGCGCTGAGAAGAACAGCAACTGAGTCTGTGCTAATACATGGGTTGCATCGTAAGGATTGTAACCCGTATCGTAGGGCAGTAAAGAGTACAATGCGGCGGGATAAACACCAATGGCAATACAAAGCACCGCGGCAATCAACATCGCCAGTAACATATTGTTAGGTGGATCACTGGCGCGGATGCCTGAGTCATGGGCGAAGAAGGCAAAATAGGGAATTTTAATCCCGGCATGATGAAAAACGCCGGCGGAGGCAAATAACAGCATCAACCATATCCAGTCAAAACCTTCTTCCAGGGCGGCGGACATCACCATCGATTTGCTCACGAAACCACTGAATAAAGGGAAAGCCGAAATAGAGGCAGCCCCCACAATACACAGTACCGTGGTCTTTGGCATGGTTTTGTAGAGTCCACCCAGGTCAGAGCCGTTGATACGACCGGTCATGTGTAACACGGCGCCCATTGTCATAAACAGCAAACCTTTAAAAATGACATCATTAAAAGCATGTGAAACGGCGCCGTTAATGGCGAGCGCTGTGCCAATACCGACACCAACGACCATGAAGCCTACCTGGTTGATTAAGCTATAAGCCAGGACTCTACGTAAATCATTTTCTATTACGGCAAAAAAGATGGGGAAGCAGGTCATCGCTGCGCCAATATAAACCAGCAACTCCGTTCCAGGGTATCCGCGAGCCAAAGCATAAACAGCCACTTTGGTGGTAAACGCACTGAGAAAAACCGTGCCTGTAACAGTGGCCTCTGGGTAAGCATCAGTGAGCCAGTTATGGGCCATGGGGAAAGCGCACTTAATACCAAAGGCAATAAAGATCAGCCATCCTGCAATACCATCTAAACCAATAAAGCCGAACTCTAAAGTGCCTTTCTCAGCCGCATAAAACAGCGCACCGGCAAGCAGAATAACACCGGATAAAACCTGAATAATAAGATAACGCATGCCGGCAACATAGGCGCGTTGAGTTCTTCGCGCCCAGATAAGGAAGACCGAAGTCAATGCCAGTAACTCCCAGAACACAAATAAGGTCAGTAAATCACCAGCAAAAACAGCGCCCAGTCCACTGCCCGCATACATCATGGCAGCTACTTGTTGCAGGGTGTCGCGAACATGCAGGGAATAAATAATGGCAATAAATGCGGCAATGTGGAACACATAACCGAACATAAAGCTCAACTTGTCAGCACGATAAGGCGTGAGCTGATAATCGAGAAAAGCGAACTGTAAATGAACACCCTCCGGCACCATCCAGAGATGAAGGGCACTGACGACGGGCACAGCCACCATAATAATGTTGCGCACAGTGCCACGGGTAACCGCGGCGATCAATGCACCGATAAAGAAAGGCAGGAATGGAGGTATCTCAAGCATCCACATCACGACCGCCTATTTCAGTGTTCTGTTTTTCATCAAACTCTGTTTTACCTTCATTATCATAATAGTCTTCAGAACGCATAAGAAAAGTACGCATCCATTTAGCGACCAGCACCAGTACAACGCAGCCAACAAAACCATAAAGCGGATAGAACCCCCAAAGATTTTCCCAGCTATGCATGACGTGACGATGGATTACAAAATCCAGCACAAAAAGAAATACGCAAATCCCATAAAAAACATGCAAAAGCCGTTTTATATTTTGGGGCTTATCAAAAAAATACTCTTTCTCGTTGTCCATAAGTTATCCCGGTATTACCAAAATAGCTTTAGCTAATTCATATAAGGGTTGTGGATATATAAATAGAATCACACAGCCCACCGTGGTGATGCACAGGGCAATTAATGAGGGTAGCGGTGCTTCTTTTATCCCGGTGCCAGCAAAGGCTGTTTTTGTGCCAGAGAAATTTGAACCAGAAAAAAAAGCACGTAAAGGTATCGGCAATAGATAGGCAATATTCAGTAAAGAGCTAATCATGAGTATGACCATAATTATCCATTGCTCAGTTTCCATGCTGCCCATTAATAGAAACCACTTACTCCAGGTTCCGCCGGTGGGAGGTACACCGATGATACTGAGACTGGCAATAAGAAAGGCCGTCATGGTGATCGGCATCTGCAGGCCAATGCCACGCATTTCACTGATTTTAGATTTATGTGCCGCGACCAGAATGGCACCGGCACAGAAAAACAGGGTGATTTTACCAAAAGCATGCATGCCAATATGCATTGAGCTACCAACAACACCTGATGAAGTGGCCAGCAACGCGCCGATAGTGACATAGCCCAGTTGACTCACAGTCGAGTATGCCAGCCTTGCTTTTAAATTATCCTGTCGCATAGCAACCAGTGAGGCCAGCAATACGGAAGCACCGGCCAGGTAGAGCATGAACTGTGTGGTTGGTAGCACGGCTAGCAAATCAATACCAAAGATAAGCGTACAGACTTTTAATATAGTGAATACACCGGCTTTGACCACAGCAACAGCATGCAACAGAGCACTCACTGGCGTGGGCGCCACCATGGCAGCGGGTAGCCAGCGATGGAAAGGCATAATAGCGGCTTTACCAATACCAAAAATAAACAGCACCAGTATTACACCCGCAACGGTCGTATTAACATCTGAGTCAAATACACCGCCGGGCTTAAAGTCCAGGGTGCCGGCCACAAACCAGGTGCTGACGATGGCTAACAGGAAAAAGACAATCGAAGTGCTGAGCAATATACCGAGATAAATTCGCCCGCCTTGTTTGGCTTCTTTGGTTCCCGCATGTGTAACCAATGGGTAGGTGGACAAGGTCAGTACTTCGTAAAAGATAAACAGGGTGAACAGGTTAGCCGCAAAGGCAATGCCCATTACACTGCCAATGGCGATGGCAAAACAGGCGTAGAATCGGGTTTGGTTCTGTTCCCCATGACTACGCATATAACCGATGGCGTAAACAGTTGTAATGAGCCAGAGGAAACTGGCAATTAAAGCGAAAATCATTCCCAGTGGTTCAATATTAAAGCTCAACTCTAAACCCGGTAAAATCTCCCACCATTGTACGCTGATGCTTTCCCCTTGCTGAATGCCCTGATAAAGCTTAATCACAAAATAGAGCAGCACTAAGCTGGTGCTTATCGTCACGCCCTCTCGCAGGTCAGGTTTACGCCCCGTCGCCACAATGCCCACCACCGCAATAATAGGCAGGATAATGCTGAGTTGTAGCATGGTCTCCAGAGAAATGCTCATGGACTCACCCCAAATAAACTCTGGGAAGCAGCCTGTGCCACTTGAACGCTAAGACGAGTGTCTATACCGAAATAGATATTGGCGATGACCAGTGTCCAGATGGGAATCAGGAAGGACAGCGGTGCTTCTTTAATTGTTTCTCTACCGGCTAACGCTGGTTTGAAATAAGCCGCTTCGACAATACGCCACACATAAACAATGGCTAATAGCGAGCCTAACAGGATGAGCACAGCAACAGGCCACCAGCCATTTTCAATGGTGGCCACGACCAGATACCACTTGCTGACAAAACCAACGGTTAATGGCACACCGATTAAACTTAAGCCGCCTATGACAATCGCCGCCATGGTATAAGGCATTTGACGACCCAAACCATGAAACTGGCTCAATTGAACACTGCCAATGCGGTACATCACTGCAGCCAATGCTAAAAACAGCGCACTTTTCATCAAAGCATGATTAAACAAATGCAATAAGGTCGCCATTAAACCGGTGGCGGTACTCACACTGAAACCAACAATCATGTAGCCAATCTGCGCGATGCTTGAGTAGGCAAACAGATGCTTGATATTTTTTTGATAGATAGCGGCAAATGAGGCCGCAAATATCCCCAACAGACCCAGTACCACGAACAGCATCTGTAAAGGCAGGGCGGTAAAAGAAAAGGAAAGGCCAAATACCGAGAAGGTGAAACGAATCAGTAAATAGACGGCGACTTTTGTCGCCGTCGCCGCAAAGAAAGCCGTAACTATCGAGGGCGCATAAGCATAGGCATTAGGCAGCCAGAGATGCAACGGAAACAGGGCCAGTTTTAGACAGACACCTACGATAACAAAAGCAAAAGCGGTAAATATGGTACGCGTATTTTCCACCTCTGGTAGACGTTGGGAGAGATCATACATATTAAGGGTACCAGTCATCTGGTACATTAGGCCTATGCCGATCAAAATAAAAGTCGCACCGATAGTACCCATAATCAAATATTGATATGAGGCCCAGAGCGCTCGTCTATCTTTACCCAGCGCGATCAAAGCGTAGGCTGACAGAGAAGATATCTCGAGGAAAACAAAGACATTAAAAGCGTCACCTGTCGCAACTATGCCGAGCATTCCAGCCAGGGATAGCAGGTATAAAATGTAAAAAAGTGTGTGCCGATCTGCGGGGATTTCCTTTTCTATACTGGTATGAGCGGCAAGCAGCACAACCGTACTGACCGCAGAAATAATCAGTAACAGGAATGCATTAAGCTGGTCTATGCGATACTCAATACCCCAGGGCGCATCCCAGCCACCCAACTCATAAATAATCGTACCCGATGCCATCACCTGCTGTAGCAAAAGGCAACTGATTAGAAAGGCTAAACCACTCGCTATAAGAGTGAACAGCCACACCAGGCGTGATCGTGTTAGAAGCAGACACAAAGGTGCCGCCATGAGCGGCACAATAACCTGCAAAATCGGCAAATGTGCTAACAATCCAGATTATCCTTTTTTTGTATTTCTTCTTCTTCGATACTTCCATAGGCTTCTTTAATGCGCACCGCCAGAGCAAGCCCCAAAGCGGTGGTGGCAATACCAACTACAATGGCGGTGAGAATTAAAACATGGGGTAAGGGATTCGAGTATTGGCTTATCTCTTCAGCTAAAATGGGGGCGGTACCACCATCGACCTTAGCCATACTGATATAAAAGATAAAAACCGAGGTCTGGAAAATAGACAGGCCGACAATTTTTTTAATCAAATTGCCATGGGCAATAACGATGTAAAATCCGACCATCATCAGCACCACCACAATCCAGTAATTATAGAGTCCCATTATCATAATTCATTTTTCTCTTTGTTCTGTTGGTCGTTTTTACGACCCGCAAAGTTAAAAAAAATGATGACCATTACCGATGCAACCGTGATGCCTACCCCCAGTTCGATTAACAGTATGCCCAGGTGTTGTCCTGCCACCGGGTCAGCTGATAGAGAACTGTAATCAAGAAAGTTTTTACCGTCCAACAGAGAAACCACCCCTACACTGCCGTAAACTAACACACCGATAGCGGCAAACAATTGAATAACAAACTGATTAATGACTCGACGTGCGGTGCTCATACCGAACAACATGGTATACAGAATAATGGCTGCGGCAAAAATAACGCCTGCCTGAAAACCACCGCCAGGCCCAAAATCTCCGTGAAACTGAACATAAAGTGCAAATAACAAAATAAAAGGAATCAGCATTTTGGCTACAATGCGAAGAATTAAATGCTCTTCATGCAGAGATTTATTTAGAGAATCAATCTCTGCAATGTCACGGGGGCGACGTACCACCGATAAAAGTGCGAATACCCCCATGCCAGCGGTAAAGATGACCACCACCTCGCCAAAAGTATCGAACGCCCTATAACTTGCGAGTACCGACGTTACGATATTGGGCACGCCCACTTCCCGCATGGAGTCATTAACATATCGTGGCGCTACATGTTGATGAACAGGTGCTTCTGTAGAACCAAAATATGGCATATCCAGAGTGCCGTAGATCAGCAGGCTGCCAGTAACAATAACAACAGCTAAAGCCAATACAGGTTTATGACGCACGGGATGCTCTGAACGTCCTGTCATGGTAATCGCCACTAACATGAGTAAAGTGGAGATCCCTGCCCCCACGGATGCTTCTGTAAAAGCCACATCCACCGCATCCATAGCGACAAAAAAACTAGCGGATAACAGACCATAAATACCTGACAGCATAATAACCGCAAACAGATCTTTCATCCTGACAATGGCAATGGCAATGGCCACTAAAAAGGCTAATAAGACGATGTCAATCAGGGATTCGATGACGTCACCTTCTCATTATCTTCTTTCTTATCAAGCACTGGCATGAGGTTATTATGTACGGCAGCGCTAGCCAAAGCGTGGCTTGCCGTTGGACTGATGAATAAGGTCATTAGCAGAATTATTATGAGCTTTACTGTCACTAGACCATCTGGATTTTGTAACATTAGCCCGATTAAAATCATCGCGGTGGCTAAAGTCTCGGTCACGCCTACCGCATGCATTCGAGTATAAAAATCCGGGAAGCGCAAAATGCCCACCCCACCCGATACGCACAGGAAGCTGCCTATTAGTAAAAACAGTGCGCTACTAATGTTCATCAAAGTATCCATTATAATTTCTTTTTCATTATTTTTTCTGTTGGTCGTTGCGCTTAAATATGGAGGCGTCAGAATAATGCAACACGCCAATCACACTGATAAAATTAATAAGGGCGTACACGATAGCTATATCCAGAAATTCAGGCCGTCCCATTACAAAGCCTAGCAGAGAAATAAGCAGAACGGTCTTGGTACCAAACATATTAACGGCAAGTATACGGTCGTAGAGCGTAGGCCCCATGATCCCTCGAATGATCGCCATAATCATGACAACAAGAATGGCTATGGTTGCAGCTATTAGCATTAGTTTTCCAGCCTGGTAACTCGGCGGTCCATTTCACCAGCTTCCAGGTCTTCAATCGATTCTCTTAACAGAGCATGCACCATAAATTGATCACCCTCCAGATTTACAGTAACTGTACCTGGCGTCAGTGTAATAGAATTTGCGTAGATGACTTTTCCTATATCCGTTTTTTGGCTGGCCTTAATGGTCTTCAGGGTAGGAGAAATAGTCTTGTTGCCAAGCCAGATATGTTTTACAACCAACAAGTTGGCGAGAATAATTTCTTTAATAAGCCAGGCATAGTAACCGGGAAGTTTTGGCGTGATATGTAAGGGCTGGGATTCATGATCGACCACATCCATTCGGTGCGCTACAAATAAGACCAGGGCAATGGAAATCACACCAAGCGACAGTATGAGGGTGGTGTTATGACCCGAGATAAGTAACCAGAATGCAGATAAAGACAGGGATAGAATGACAGTGTGTCGCATTAGTCTCATGCTTTTAAGGAACGTGTTATAAAATTATGTCAATAAAGTATATAGTGAATATCCATCATTAACTCAAGTTTTTTAATTTTGATCAGGCTTACTACACGGGTATTTAGTTTTGAGTGTCTTTAAAATATTATCTCTTAGTAATTTTACTGTATTGATTTGGGCTGGAAATTGCTTTGCAAGCGTGTTTATAACACGTGCATCTGGCTCACTAACGGGGACACAATAATAAAAAAATCCACTGGGTAGCATTCGACCCTTGGTTCGATAGGGTTTGTATTTTATCTTGCTCTTTTTGTTTACGATTGACGAATCGATGGCCTGAGCACTGGCAAGAAAACCTTGAATAAAGTATATACAGGGTTTGGCATTGTCATGTTCTGGTGTTGTCGTTAAAGCCTGACAGGATGCCAGTAATAGTTGATCATCATTCGACTGAGTATTTTCAGCTGCAAAAACTGAGAAAGATACGATTGACGTCATGGCTAATAGATAAGTGCTGATTTTCATCTCATGCCACCCGATAGCTCAGGTTGAATAAACACTGTTGTGAAGAAGTGATTTCAGCAGGGAACATATATATCCATGAGGTTATAGAGTTAACGTGAATTTAGCTTACTTGCCATACACCCGTAAATTCGATAAATACTGTTGTTGTCATCGAATAATTCGAATAATTCGAATAATAAAAATTGATAACTCCACTTAATTACCATCATCAACTTACGAGGAGACGGTGACAGCGGACAGTGCAGTATGGTTAAAGTTTATCCCGTTATATGGGACTGGATTTTGAGTTATCGAATTGCTTGTTCTCGTTGCTGGCGTTGCACACTAAAGCTGTTCAATTCGATACATTGTCATGCTTTGCTTCCCGCAGCAGCATTTCTTCCAGCACCAGCCCGGCCAAACCGAAATGGTGCGCCACAGGTAATATAAAATAACCAACATCAGATAACTGAGCAGGGTCATCAGTCCGAGTGGTTCATTAAGCTCAGCGCTGCCTGCCGGTCTGTAACAACCCACCTGGCGAGAATGTAATTCATTATTGCTGAAAAGAAAAAGCTGAAAATTGCGACCAGTATGCGACCAGCGACGATTTCGCTGGTGATACCATAATAGATAAGTAATTAATTTAATTGGTCGGGACGACAGGATTTGAACCTGTGACCACCACACCCCCAGTGTGGTGCGCTACCAAACTGCGCTACGCCCCGATAAGGCGGTGAATTCTACACTGAGTGGGGGATTGAATAAAGTGAGAATAAATATTTTTTGAGATTGTTACTACCAGCAGCCTTTAGCTGGTAGTTTTAAGAATTACTTCTTCAGGATTTGTAAGATTTCTTCAAGCTCATTTCTGATCTGCTTAATCAGCTGATTGCTCTGTGAAGTGTCTTCTTTTGCAACTTCGCCGGCTAGTTGCTGACGCGCGCCACCAATGGTGAAGCCCTGATCATATAACAGGCTGCGAATTTGACGGATTAAAATCACATCGTGACGCTGGTAATAACGGCGGTTACCCCGGCGCTTTACTGGCTTTAGCTGGTTGAATTCCTGCTCCCAGTAACGCAGTACATGAGGCTTTACACCGCATAACTCACTGACTTCACCAATGGTGAAATAGCGTTTACTGGGGATTACGGGTAATTCGTTATTATTGCTGGCTTCCAGCATAGGCCTCAACTCTTTGTTTTAGTTTTTGTCCTGGGCGGAATGTAACCACTCTACGGGCACAGATGGGTATTTCCTGTCCTGTTTTAGGGTTACGGCCCGGGCGCTGAGTTTTATCTCTTAGCGTGAAGTTACCAAAGCCTGAAAGCTTAACATTGTAAGTGTCTTCCAGTGCTTCACGCACTTCTTCAAAAAACAGTTCAACCAATTCTTTGGCTTCTCGCTTGTTGAGCCCTAACTCATCAAACAATCGCTCTGCCATATCTGCTTTGGTTAACGCCATTTCTACTCCCGTAGTGTAGCACCATATCTATCATTTAAGACGGTGATGATCTTGTTAATTTCTTTTTCCACGTCCTCTTCCGTAAGAGTGCTGGAAAATCCCTGTAAAATCAAGCCCAAAGCGACACTTTTTAGACCATCTTCTATACCTGTACCAGTATAGACGTCAAATAACACAATTTCTTGAAATATTTCAGAAGTGACTGATTTAATTGATTTAACTAGCTCTTCAACCGCAATTTCCTGTTTTACTAATATAGCCAGATCACGACGTACTTCAGGGAACTTTGAAAGTGGCTTAAACGCGGGCACAGCGCCCTCTAACACAGCTTGCTGATCAATCTCAAAAACATATACCGGTGGGTCAATATCAAGGGTTTTTCGGGTATTTGGGTGCAGTGCACCTATCCACCCAATTGCCTGATTTTTCTTAAATATTTGTGCCGATTGCCCCGGATGTAGTGCCGAATGCTGGGCTTTTTCAAAATGAATATCTTTTAGGCCAGCGGGGGATAAAATAGCCTCTAAATCTGACTTTGCATCAAAAAAGTCGATTTTTCGCTCATCGGCTGACCATTGCTCAGAAACTAAAGTACCGGTGATAGCACCGGATATTTTCGCATTTTGAACCAGCTCACCCTCCTGCTTAACAAATGTTAAACCGGTTTCGAACAAACGTACCCTGGGTTGTTGGCGATTAAGGTTATGTTGCATGGCCCTTAATAAGCCAGGCCAGATACTGGTACGCATCACAGACAAATCTGAGGAAATGGGGTTTGCCAGCTTCACAGGCGTTAAATCCGGGTCTATCGCCGCCTGCCACTTAGGATCTACAAAACTGTAACTAATTGCTTCATGGTAGCCACGCTCAACCAGAATATCTCTTACATGCTGTAAGCCAACTTCAGCCTCTACTAATGGCTTCATTGTGGGTTGGTAGGTCGGCAGCTTCCTGGGAATGTTGTTATAACCGTGGATGCGTATAACCTCTTCGATTAAGTCGGCCTCAATGGCAATATCAAACCGGTAGCTCGGTGGAATTACCATCCAGCCTTCATTGGTCTTTTCTAACAGCATACCCAATCGAGTTAATATTGATTCAACTTCGGTCGTTTCAAATTCAATACCCAGCATGCGATTAATACGCGCCAGGCGCAATTGAACCGGCTCACGCGATGGCAGGTCAGCATTTGATGTTTGATCAACCACGGGGCCTGCCTTGCCGCCACAGATATCGATTAACAGCTGTGAGGCTCGCTCAAGCGCTTTCAGTGGCAGCTCAGGGTCAACTCCACGCTCAAAGCGATGTGATGAGTCTGTATGTAGGCCATATTCACGGGCTTTGCCCGCGATCGCTAACGGGTTAAAGTGAGCTGACTCTAAAAAGATGTGTTTAGTTTTATCTGCAACGCCGCTATTTTCCCCACCCATAATTCCCGCCAGTGCCAATGCTTTATCATCATCGGCAATCAACAGTGTGTTTTCTGTGGTCTCAATTTCTTTGCCATCCAGCAGGGTTATTTTTTCACCCGGTTTAGCCATGCGTACCTGTATGCCACCTTTCAGCACATCCAGATCAAATGCATGCATGGGTTGGCCCAGCTCAAGCATCACAAAGTTAGTTACATCGACACAGGGGCCCAGGCTACGAATCCCCGCACGACGTAATTTTTCCACCATCCACAGGGGGGTTACAGCCCGGGTGTTTACATCACGAATGACACGGCCCGTGTAACGAGGACAGGCCTGGGTAGCACTTACCGACACTGCAAACGTATCATCTATGCCTACGGGCACTTTAGTCGCTTCTATTTCGTTTATTTCGTTCTTGTACAGGGTCGCCACTTCACGGGCAACACCGGCAACGCTTAAACAATCTGCACGGTTAGGTGTTAAATCCACTTCAATAATCGTATCGTTTAATTGCAGGTACTCGCGAATATCTGTGCCGACAGGCGCATCATCAGGTAGTTCCATTAAACCCTCTGCCTGCTCAGCTAAACCCATTTCTTTTTCTGAACACAACATGCCGAATGATTCAACGCCGCGTAATTTAGATTTTTTAATTTTGAAATCACCGGGTAAAACCGCACCAATGGTGGCACAGGCAACCACTAAACCTTTACGCACATTCGATGCACCACAAACGATTTGCAGCTCTTCACCACCCGCATCAACTTTACAGACATTTAGTTTGTCTGCATCGGGGTGTTTTTCTACCGAGGTAACACGTGCCACAACTATTTTGGTAAATTCACCTGCAGCGGGTTCAATGGAATCGACCTCCAGGCCTGCCATGGTTATCGTTGCACAAAATTCTTCTAAATCCGTTTGAGGATTAACCCATTCGTGTAACCAGTTTTGTGAGATTTTCATCTGTTGAACCTATAATAATATTTCTAATTACTTCGTTGTTCCCAAATGCGAGTGTTAACTTTCATTGGTCGGGAACCCATTGCCCTTGCACTACCAAAGTCACTGGATCCCCGATACAAGCATTCGGGGATGACGATGTTTGTTTTATTTTTATCCCAGGATAAATACATCAAAGATAACAACGCTTACCTGGTATCGTAATTTTTACGAAAACTGTTTTAAAAACTTAATATCATTTTCAAAAAACAGTCGTAAATCATTCACGCCATAGCGCAACATGGCTAATCGCTCTACACCCATACCAAATGCATAACCGGTGAACTTTTCGTTATCTATGCCCGCATGCTTAAACACTTCCGGGTGCACCATGCCACAGCCTAAAACTTCTAACCAACCCGTGTGACTACACACGCGACAACCTTCGCCCTCACACATAACACATTGAATATCAACTTCGGATGACGGTTCTGTGAAAGGAAAATAAGAAGGACGGAAACGGGTTTCCAGTTTTTCATTTTCGAAAAATAAACGCAGGAAACGATCTAAGGTGCCCATTAAATCGGCAAAGCTAACATCGGTATCCACCATTAAACCTTCAATCTGATGAAACATCGGCGTGTGGGTTAAATCAGAATCGCAGCGGTAAACCCTGCCCGGCGCAATTAAACGCAGTGGCGGCTCAGATTTTTCCATAGCGCGAACCTGCACGGGTGATGTATGGGTTCGTAATAAGGTATTCGCATCAAAATAAAAGGTATCGTGCATGGCACGCGCCGGGTGATGGGATGGAATATTTAACGCTTCAAAGTTATGAAAATCATCTTCGATTTCTGGACCTTCCGTCATATCAAAGCCTAAACCGCTAAACAGTTTATTAATGCGCGTCATAGTGCGGGTAACCGGGTGTAAACTACCTGCGCTTTGACCACGGCCGGGCAAGCTTACATCAACCGTTTCGCTGCTAAGTTGAGCATTTAATTTATCCGCTTCAAGCTGCTGTTTTTTTTCTTCCAGTGTTTGCTGGAATGCTCGCTTGGCATCATTAATTATCTGGCCTGCAGCTTTGCGTTCTTCTGCGGGGAGTTTGCCTAGCTGTTTTAGCTGTGCAGTGAACTCGCCTTTTTTGCCGAGATACTGAACGCGTATTTCATCCAGTGATTGCAGGTCGTTAGAATCATTTACTGATAGTTGTGCCTGTTTTAAAACGTCTTGTAAGTCTGCCACGATTTTATTTACCGTATTGTTTTATAGATTTGTCTTCTCCGAAGCCTTCTATCAGAGATCCTGCTTTCTTAAGTTTTCAAAGCCAGTGGATTCCTGCCTGTGCAGAAATGACGGTATTTTTTAATTTTCAAATGCCTTGAAAATTGCTCCTGCATTTTCAAGATACCGTACATCCTGTACATAAAAAAGGGAAAGACCATGGCCTTTCCCTTTTTATAGCAATTTTTCTGTAGCTTCTCAGCCTGCCTCCCACTTCCATGTATAGGGGCTTCAGATCAAGGCGAAAAATGTGAGTTTACAAATGTAAATATCCATTTTTCAACGAAGAATCGAAGCCCCATGCAAATATACATGGGAGGTGAGCTGAGAAGTTACAAACTATGCTGTTTTAGCGAGGCCTGCCTTTGCTGCTTCAACTAATTGACCGAATGCTTCAATATCATGAACAGCTATATCAGCCAGTACTTTACGGTCAAGGCTGATTTCAGCTTTGTTTAAACCGTTAATAAAGCGGCTGTAAGACATATCAAACATACGCGCTGCTGCATTAATACGGGTGATCCATAACTTACGGAATTCACGCTTCTTAACACGGCGGTCACGATAGGCATATTGACCTGCTTTGATAACGGCCTGGTGGGCTACACGATAAACACGACTGCGTGCTCCGTAATAACCTTTAGCTTTCTTTAATACTTTTTTGTGAGCGGCTCTCGCCTGCACTCCACGTTTAACTCTTGCCATTATTCAGACTCCTATACGTAAGGTAACATGCGGTTAACCATGCGAGTATCGCACTTGGCCACTTGTGAAGGTTCACGTAAATGACGCTTACGCTTGGTAGACTTCTTGGTCAGAATATGACGACGGAATGACTTGCCACGTTTAAAGCTGCCAGAGGCATTTTTGCGGAAACGCTTTGCAGCGCCGCGATTGGTTTTCATCTTAGGCATTATTTGCTCCAAAATAATTCTTAAAAAGACCCAGTACCAACCGCCATGTTAATAACTTGGGGGCGGCATCAGGGTGATTATTTCCGGGTTTTAATGTCATTTTTCAAAGTTACTCGGCTCTAAAACAAAGTTACCCTGATAAAATTACAATACGTGGGCCCTGGTAAACCACGTGTAAGCAAGTTTTGAAACCCG
>Ga0316207_10000557_pt1 | contig 57383 bp, 53 predicted proteins | sample 6weekpyrite_MG_FD_204943 | JGI IMG/M metagenome (GOLD analysis project Ga0316207, IMG submission 204943) | Microbial mat bacterial communities from mineral coupon in-situ incubated in ocean water Damariscotta River, Maine, United States -... | ecosystem: Environmental > Aquatic > Marine >...
TCGTATAAGTAAGTCGTTCCGCCGCCAAACGCTATCGACTGACCGAGCGTAAAAATTCCACCTATTAGGGCAGAGATGACAACGGCGTACATGAGTTGTTTTCTGTTCATAATCTGTGCAATCTAACAGTTAATTAGACCGCAAGCGGCATAGTATGTAATATGCCGCTTGCGTCATATTGTTGTAATTTTATTTTATATTACTCATAATCCTAGCAGGTTCATGGAGAACTGGCGACTATCATTTTGGCTAAGGAGTGGCATTATGAATGATCTATCTATTTCCCGTTTCTGGAATAAATTCTCAAGTAAATCAAAGAAGTATGGTGTTAAGCCTGATGCTGTTCTTTGGATGGTGAAGCATGCCGAAAGGTATATTAAGTTTTATCCTGATCACAAATTAGCTCATCATCGCGCAGAGTTTGTTACACAATATTTAAAGGAAAAATACCGCAATCCATTGTTGCTGGATTGGCAATTTCGACAAATTTTGTTGACGATTAAAATATTATTCACTGAAATGGTGCATGTAGATTGGGGTAAAGAATATGCATGGGAAATATGGGATAAAAAAGCAGGAATATTAAAATCTGCTAATAAAACGGTAAAAGATTTTTCATCGGATGATTTGAAAAGGCTTAAAGAATCATTGAGCGACAAAAATGATTCCAGCAAAGGATTGTTCAAAAAAGTTTTTGCTCGCTATCCGGAATATATAGAACGTCTAGTAAAATCGATTCGTTTACAGCATTATTCTATTCGCACTGAAGAAGCTTACCTTGGTTGGTTTATGCGCTTTTTGTCTTTTCATAAAATGAAAGATCCTGCTGAGTTATTGGAGAAAGATATTGAGGAATATTTAGAGTTTCTTGTTTTTAAAAGAAAAGTTTCATCAAGCACGCAGTCACAGGCGTTGAATGCATTAGTGTATTTTTATAAGTCCGTACTCGATCGTGAACTAAGTGATTGTATTGAGTTTACGCGCTCTAAAAAACCCAGGCGACTGCCAGTTGTTTTATCATCAAACGAAGTGAATAAGTTACTTTCTTTAATGAATGACAAAAGTATGCACAGTTTAATGGCTAGTCTTATGTACGGTTGTGGTATGCGTTTAATGGAATGCGTACGTTTGCGAATTTTGGATGTCGATTTTGATTATCAACAAATTTTAGTGCGTGAAGCGAAGGGTAAAAAAGACAGAGTCGTGCCCATGCCAAAGAAAATAGCTGAGCGGTTACAGGCACAAATTGAAGTGGTTAAGGTGTTGCATCAGGGGGATGTTGAGCGTGGATACGGTACCGTTTTTATGCCTGAAGCATTGTTAAGAAAATTTCCGTCCTATGAAAAAGATATAAAGTGGCAGTACGTTTTTCCAGCAAATACTATTTCAAAAGATCCTCGTACGGGGATTATGCGGCGGCACCACTTGCACGAATCGGTTGTGCAAAAATATGTAAAGCGCCTGGCTGATAAAGCGGGGTTCAATAAGCGGGTAACATGCCATGTCTTGCGCCATTCCTTTGCCACGCATTTACTGGAAAACGGTTATGACATTCGCACGGTTCAGGAGTTGCTGGGGCATGCCGATGTGTCCACCACCATGATTTATACCCATGTGTTGAATAAGCCCGGTGTGACGGTGACCAGTCCGTTGGATATGCTATAAATGGCTTTTTTGTTGCATATGTAGCAAAATATACTATTATGTAGTAAATAATGCGTATTTTTAAGGGTATGCGATATGCAAGTGCAATTACAGCAAGATTTAGCGAAAAAAGACGTTTTGGCAAAAGCATTGGTCAGCGCAGGTAAAGCACTGGGCTTAACGCAGGATGAGGTCGGCGCGGTGATTGGTCGGGACAGAAGTGCTTTTTCGCGTGGCATTGCGCCGGAGTCTAAAACGGGTGAATTGGCGTTAATGCTGATCCGTTGCTATCGCAGTTTATACGCCATGGTCGGTGGTGACGATGAAACAATGAAGCACTGGATGCGCACCTCAAATAATTACTTTAATGCGGTGCCTGCGGAGCAAATAAAATCGGTTTCGGGTTTGGTGGCAGTGGTGGATTATCTGGATGCCATTCGGGGCAAGGTGTGAGTACTTCCGATATCTGGTCGGCATGTTTAACAGGCGCTTCCCCCTCTTTATTAACCGGCCGGGTTTTTCGTGTAGTTGAATCGCAAGAAAAAGTGGCAACTAATGAGCTGGTTGAAACCTTAGCCGAACAAGCGCTGCTAGAAGAGATGCTCGATACCACAAAACCCGCTATACCAGCGGGGGCGCAAGACTTATCCTATTTACTTTTTACCCCTTTTCGTTACCCGCCATTGAAATATGGCTCACGCTTTGGGCGACGTTTTGAACCCAGTTTATTTTATGGTTCAAGAACCATTGAAACGGCGCTTGCTGAGACGGCATATTACCGTCTGCATTTTTGGTTTGATATGGCGCAGCCGCCTCCAATGGGACAAATAAAGACACAGCACACGGCATTTACTGCAGAAATAAAAACGGACAAAGGTTTAAAGTTACAGAATGCGCCGTTTGTAAAATATGCCGCACAGTTAACCAGTAAATCGTCTTATCATGCGACGCAAGCGTTGGGCTCAATCATGCGGGAACATGATATTGAGGCCTTTGAATACACTTCGGCAAGAGATCAGGGCAAAGGCTTAAACGTGGGAATATTTTCGCCAGCTGCTTTTAAGTCAAAGAAAGCCACATCAACGATGAATATATTTTGTTCTACAAAAGATAGTGGTGTGGAGTTTTTAGATAATGATGGTCATGTGTATCTTTATTACTATAAAGATTATTTAGATAAGGGTGATTTTCCTTCACTAAGTACTTAAGGTGATTCTTTAGTAGCAGTCCTTTAATTAAAACCTGCTTGCACACATTTTAAAATACCATAATCATACTGCCCTTCGAGTGCGTCGAAGGCGGGCTTTAAACGGTCATCATCCATATTCATTTCTAAGGCATTAATAATTTCATTGTGTTCGCCATCACTCAGGTTTAAGACTTCTTTTGCTTCCAGCAGCCCTGCTTCAATTGCATCGGCAAGGTGGGTGTAAACGGTGGAAAGTTTTATATTGCGTTGACGTGCAATTTCTTCAACGCTGATGCCTGTATCTAGCAAGGCCAGTGTATCGTTAACCGTATCACTTAAATTATTTTGTAATAATTCGGGCAAGGGATGAGCCTGAATGACATCCAAAAAGAGCTGTCCGTATTTTTTGAGTTTTTGTTCACCAACGCCAGAGATGTATTGCATGCGTTCTAAATTTTCCGGGCGTGTTTTGACCATTTCATTAAGTGTGTTGTCATGAAAAATAATATAAGGCGGTACACCGAGTTCTTCTGCCAGGTTTAAACGTTGTTGGCGTAATGCTTCAAATAAAGGTTGGTCGATACTGCGTAACGCGATTTTGGATTGGGCCTTTTTCGTTTTACTGATTTTTTCATTTTGTGGTTTGCGTAAAATAAGTTCGATTTCACCGCGCAGTAAGGGGCGGGATTTTTCATCAAGTTTTAATGCACCATAACCTTCAACATCGGCATAAATATAACCAAGCGCGATGAGTTGCCGAAAAACGCTGCGCCATTCATTGTCGCTTAAATTTTTACCAATGCCATAGGTGCTTATTTTATCGTGTTGAAATTGTTTTATGCGATCGGTTTCTTTACCGAGCAAAACATCGATAACATAATTGACCCCGAAACGTTGTTCTGTTTTATAGACACACGATAAGGCTTTTCGTGCGGCTTCGGTGGCATCCCATTTTTCGGGCGGGCTCAAACAGGTATCGCAGTTGCCGCAAGGTTTTTTTAGTTTTTCATTAAAGTAGCTAAGAATAGACTGGCGCCGGCAATGGCTTTGTTCGCAAAGTGCCAGCATGGCTTCGAGCTTGTTATGCAGTACGCGTTTAAATTTTTCAGAAGCATCCGAGTCCTGTGCCATTTGTCGTAGGCTAATGACATCCTGTAAACCATAGGCCATCCAGGCATTTGCCGGCTGGCCATCCCGTCCGGCGCGTCCGGTTTCCTGGTAATAAGCTTCAATACTTTTCGGTAAACTTAAATGCGCAACAAAACGCACATTCGGTTTATCAATGCCCATACCAAAAGCAATGGTGGCAACGATAATTACGCCTTCTTCCCGCAGAAAGCGTCGTTGATTTTCTTGCTTCACGTCATTTGCTAAGCCGGCGTGATAGGGTAAAGCCTTGCGTCCCTGACGCACTAACCAGTCGGCCGTTTTTTCGACTTTGTTGCGCGATAAACAATAAACAATACCGGCATCTTGAGGATGATTATGTTGTAAAAAATTCCATAATCGATCGCGCGCATTATTACCTTCACTGATGGTGTAATTGATATTGGGCCGATCAAAGCTGTTTAAAAAAAGCTTTGCCTCGTGCAAATTCAACTGTTCGATAATTTCCTGTCGGGTACGCTGGTCGGCGGTGGCGGTTAGTGCGATACGGGGAACAGCGGGAAAGCGTTCATGCAATATTTTGAGTTGCTGATATTCTTTTCTGAAATCATGCCCCCACTGTGAAACGCAATGCGCCTCATCAATGGCAAATAAAGCAAGTTTCGTTTGTGCCAGCTGGTTTAACATGCGCGAGCTCATTAAACGTTCGGGCGCAATATATAAAAGATCAATCTCAGCGTTAAGCAATTGTTGTTCAGTACGACGTTGATCGTCTGCATCCATGCTGGAGTTTAAAAAAGCGGCATTAATACCAAGCTGTTGTAAAGCATCAACTTGATCCTGCATTAAGGCAATCAGCGGCGAAATGATAATGCCAACACCATCCCGAAGAACCGCAGGAATTTGATAACACAGTGACTTACCGCCACCGGTTGGCATGAGCACAAGCGCATCTTCATTGTTTAATAAAGACTGGATAATGTCAGCCTGATGATGGCGAAAATCATCGTAGCCAAAGGTTTTTTGTAAAAGAGTAAGGGCTGTGTTCATTTTTTATTATTAAGTTTGTGATGGTATTTATGTTGAAAAATGCTTTTTTGCTCAGGTGTATTGTGGAATAAATAATAGCATTTTTTAAACGTGATTTGAGGTAATTACTTTTTAAATATGTAATCAATGAAAATATAAAAAAACAGGCCAAAATACCCCTTTGATATTAAAGTATATTGTGCCAGGGACGCTAAAAGAGAGACATCTACCTTATATTAAAATTGATAGGAACACACTTATGAAGTGGTTTATGGCACTGAGTATTCGATGGAAGCTGCAATTTGGATTTTTCTTCGTCACCATGGTGACAACCATTTTTAATCGTTTTTTAGCTTCGCATGAATTAAATAAAATGATTGAAATTGCAAAAGAAAATAATGTTGCAGCACATGTTGTTGAGCAATTAGAGGCAAATTTAGCCGCGTATATTTTTAATTCTTTTTGGGAATCGGCTATCGAGTTTGCGATACAGTTTATGATTATTGGGGTTGTCGCGACAATGTTTGTGAAGCCTATTCGTGCATTGGTTGATGCCCTTGTTGCTGTGAAGCACGGTGATCTAACCATTAAAGTACCTCATACCGCGTTGGATGAAGTCGGCGCATTGCAAAATAGTTTTAATGATATGTTAGAACAACTGAATGAAATTATGCGCAGTGTTCATGGCAGTGGTAAAGGTATGGGGCAATCCGCATTTCAAATTTCGACTATCTCCCGTGAAATTGCCGAGGTAAGCTCGAATGAACAACAGCGCTCTGACGAAGTGTCATCTGCAACGGAACAGCTCTATGACATATCAGAGAAGGTAAAATATTCAGCGCAAAAAGGCATGGAACTGGCAAAAGATACGGAGCAACAGGCACAAAAAGGGGTCTCGACTTTACAAAGCACAATAGAACAAATGAACCAGACGGCCTCAGAAGTGCATCGTGCATCTTCAGAGATAGAGGAGCTGGCGGCTTCTGCCGAACAAATCAGCAATATTGTTGGCACCATTAATTCAATTGCAGAACAAACGAATTTGCTATCGTTAAATGCGGCTATTGAGGCAGCGCGAGCGGGTGAAGCCGGGCGCGGTTTTGCGGTGGTAGCCGATGAAGTACGATCACTTTCTCAGGGCACCTCGAGTTCTTTGGAAGAGATCAAAGAAATTGTCAACACCGTCACTATGAAAGTACAGCAAGTTGCAACCACTATGGAAGGCGTGGTGGAACAGGTGAATATTAACCAGGAAAAATCATTAGAAACGCGCACGACAATTGAAAGCATGGGACATAAAGTGAGTGAATCTGCTGTTGCCAATAATGAAATTTTTGATGCAAGTGACAGCCAGTTAAATCAGCTCACGGCATTACAGGACACCTTAAAACGTTTGTTTGAAACACTGGATGAAAGCTCATCAAAAGTACAAACAACGGCAACCATAGGCGATGATTTATTAGGGGTGACAGATAGAATTGATAAACTCCTGTCTGGCTTTACTTTCAACCACAATTCAAACATAGAACGCTTTCATGAAGAGCATCGCGATAGCCCACGTGTCAACGGAAAATTAAGAGTCGAGGTTGTTGCTGATGGAAAAGTTGTCGAGGGTATCAGTAATAACTTTAGTTTGAGTGGTATACAGGTTCGTTTAAATGAAGAAGTTAAAAAGAAAGACATTACTCTTCTTTTATACAAACCCATGCGTGATAGTGAACAATATAGTCGTCAATTTCCTATTGCTATCAAGGGCAGAATTGAATGGTCAAATAATGACGATGGACGACATATTTGTGGCATAAAATACTGTAATGTTGATTCTGAAATTACGGCTTTTAATGAAGAATGTTTTAGTTTCTTTGATAAAAATACTGAGTTTGCAGAGACAACGTAACAATAACAAGGTGTGGGCCTGCTACATTTTACATTTGTATGCTTGATGTAATTGCTATATGTTTGAGCTAATATAGTTAAGTGCAACAGAGAAAAATGTCAATGAATCACCTGCCCATTATTGCGCCAACTGAAACAGAACTTTTTTTTGATTCCTCTGCGCTGCTGTTTGCTGATATTTCATCGGTCGATGTTCCTCATCAGATTAATGCGCACTGGCACCCACAGGGGCAACTGATTTATGCCAGTTCTGGTCGACTTAATGTGACAACCTCTGGCTCTGTTGTTATGGTTCCCTCTCAATTTGCGATATGGATTCCACCTTGCATTAAACACTCGGTGACGGCAAATACGCCAGTTGATTACTGTTCTTTATTTGTCGATCCGGTTGCAAGTAAAGACCTTCCTCAGCATTCGCAACTACTACATATTACAACTTTGTTTAAAGAACTAACCCGAACAGCGGCATGTAAGGAGTATGGTAACGTGGATGGCGCTGTCTCCCGGTTAAATTCGGTCATCTTTGATCAGTTACAACAGTTGCGACCCGCACGTGTGGCATTGCCTTTGCCCTCGATGCAACGTTTGCAAAAATTAGTTTCTCATTATATGAACAATCCTGCAGATAAGGTTGATTTAACCTATTGGTCGCGCCAACTTTCTATGGGAAGCCGAACGCTAACGCGTACTTTTAGACAGGAAACGGGTATGAGTATTAGCTTGTGGTTACAACACCTGAAGGTGCTCAAGGCGATAGAATTACTTGAGCTGGGTGAAACGGTTAAATATGCTGCTTATGAAGTTGGCTATCAACAGCCTAGTGCCTTTATTGCCATGTTTAAACGCGTGACCGGGCAAACCCCCGTCGAGTATTTGTCCGGCCAATAATCTATATGCTTAAACTGGCCATTTTGCGATAGTTATTGTCTTTATCGTGATACCTCTACACCTCAGACCTTGTCCATAATAACAATGCGATCACTAAAGAGGAGAAATAGAATGGTGCGCATTATTCTGATGATGTTCGTTACTTTAATTACGACACCCGTTTATAGCAAGGAACAACCCGCGCTCTACCAATATAAATCAATGTCACTTGAGGTGGCTGCGAAAGCGGCATGGCATGCGCTGCTCGATTGTCGTAAGCGGGGTTATTCTGTTGCGGTTGCGGTCGTTGATCGTGGTGGCAACCTTCAGGCCTTTTATCGTGATCGATTTGCGGGCCCGCATACGATGGAGACCGCCCGGCGCAAAGCATGGACAGCGAATAGTTTTCGACAAAATACCAGTGAGCTGGCAAGTTTTCTCAAACAGGGGCGTATCCCTAATCAGGTACAACATAATCCAGGTGCCTTACTGGTTGGTGGTGGTGTGACGGTGCAGGCCGCCGGTGAATTGATAGGGGATATTGGTGTTTCAGGCGCGCCGCCTGGAAAATCCGAGAAAGAGAGTATTGATGGTGACTGTGCAAAAGCCGGTATTGTCGCGGTGCAGGATGAAATTGAATTTAATTAAATAACAGTGAGAGGTGAAAACATGAAAACAGTTATATCGTCTATATTAAGCGTATTTACTTTGTTTATGGCTTTATCATTAACCTTGGTTGAGGCAGAAGAAGTGACTATTGCAGAAGTAAGTCATGCGGATTTTGAAGTACTTGCACAAAATGCAGCGAAAGAAAATAAGCAGTTAATGATTGTTTATTACCGCAATCAGTGTAAAGCCTGTGAACAGTTAGTAAAGCAACAGGGTAATGAAAAATTATCAGCAGATGAAATTAATCAGCATTATAAAATATATAAAACGAATACGGCTACAGAGTTCGATGTTGTTTGTCCTAATGGTGAAATATATGCAGAAGAGGAGTTTTTGACAGTCAAAGGTATCCGCTCTTTTCCCGCCGTTGTTATTACTGACAAGTTGGGTAATGTGGAGATAGTTGAAAACAGTGTAAAGACGAGTGATCAACTTTTGCAGCTTGCGAACCTGTTTAAAGCGCAAGAGATTGTAAAATATACAGCAACTAAACATTAAATCAGGATGATAAGTATTGTCTTCCGGTTAACTATTATCGTTAACCGGGAGTAATTTTGTTGCTAATAAATTATTTTATAGGCAGATCAAACAAGGTTTCAATTTTACTGAAGTTACCCGCCATGCGTGCAACAGGATCGAGTTTTTTTAAATCAATACGACCGTTGTTGATAAGTTCGTCTTCAACGTGATAACGATACATTTGACCGATAACCATAACGTCACTACCGAGTTCTATAATGTGCTCTAACCGACATTCCATGCTGATTTTAGCTTCCGCAACGCGGGGTGTTTTAATGATTTCACAAGGGGCGGGGGTGACACCGGCGCGGCTAAACTCATCCACCTCTGGTGGGTAGTTGGTGGCGGATTCATACATGGCATTAGCCAGTTCAAACGATACCATATTAATCACAAATTCATTCGTTTCACGAATATTGCTTAAGGTATCTTTGGCATAGTCTTCACCGTCTGTACGCGGGCCGATGGAGATAGTAAGCATAGGGGGTTGACGTGAAGCAACAGTAAAAAAACTGTAGGGTGCCAGATTTAATATACCGGCTTTACTTTGTGTTGAGACCCAGGCAATGGGACGGGGAACAACGGCACCGGTTAGTAATTTGTAGACGGAGTGAGTATCAAGTTCGGTCGGGTCAATAATCATTATGTTCTCTTTTATTCTTGGCTAAGTTAAGACGATATTTTTTATATTAATCATTTTTTATTTATATGCGCCGCCAGTTGTAAGCAGCAGAATATTTATAGCTTAACATTTATTTGTTATGGTATTTATGTCGGCTTTGAGATGACAAAAATGATTATGCAAAATTTTTGACTACTTATATAATAAAAAAGCCCCTAAAAGGGGGCTTTTCTATTTTATGTTAAGATGGAATTATTGTTGAACAGAAATGCCTAAATAGTCATTCACAAGTTGTTTAGCACATTGTGAAGTTGATTTATCAACCCAGCCTTTTAAAACGGTGCTGTTATCAGCCGTTATTTCATCTAAAGTCGGGGCGGTTTCGCTGTTATCCTGATTGGCTTTACATGCTGCAGTCCAGAGTACTTTTGAATCATCAAGTCTTATTAACTTAGCGCTGGCTCGGTACCACATTTGGTAACGTGCCCAGTTAAAGGGGTAATACCAGATTTGCCATGTACCCGGTAAAATTTGTAATACTACGCCGCTTTTGTGTTTCTTTTTGAAATTTTCAATTTCTAAGTCATCTTGGACAAGCGGGGTGTTATTTACGGTAAAGTTTGCTGATTTTTTCTTGTGATTGAGCTGCTTAATAAACTTATATTTAAGAGTTTTGCTTGGATCTCCAATTTTGAATTTATGAACTAGTTTTTGCCCTTCACTCCAATCTTCAGAGAGACCAAGGGTTAGCTCTGATGCTAATACGCCTAAAGGTGTTTTTAGACTGGGCCAGCCGGAGGACATATGAAAGACGGTTACTTTTTTTAATTTTTTAATTTCAGTGCGATCTTTATCACTCAGCTTTATATTTTGAGTTGCACAACCTTGCAACATAAATAAGATAATAACAGAGCTGGTAGCTAATAATTTTTTGGTTGAAAATTTTAACATTTTATATCCTTATTTTTTTGTTTTTTTGTTTTTTTGTTTTTTTGTTTTTTTGTTTTTTTGTTTTTTTGTATATTAATGCAATATTAGAACTAATCCTATATTTATTTTTTTATCAGGTTAATACCATCTTTTTCAATATTAATTCGTCTTTGTTTATATAGTCCGCCAATGGCTTTTTTAAAGGCTTTTTTACTCATACCAAATAAATCTGAAATAATTTTTGGATCGGTTTTATCATGTACTGGCGCAAAGCCACCATGCTGGTTTAAATAGGTGAGAATCAGTCTTTCGTACTTATCGCGCGTTTCTTTCCCACCTTGTAACGATAAATCTATTTTTCCATCCGGACGAATGCGTTTTATATAGCCATCAATACTTTGACCAAAACTCAAACGTTGATGAACTTCATTTTTATAAAGCACGCCCCAGTGGCTGTTATTAATGATGGCTTTGTAACCCAGGTCGGTACTGTTGGCGATGAGTAATTTAACCGCTTGTTGCGGTGTAAAGTTATGTGGCTTTTCATCATCAAGAAATTTATCTATCTTTGATGACGCGGTGAGACGGCCTTTTACTTTATCGAGATAAACATAAACAATGTACGAACGGCCAATTTCCATTGGACGGTGTTGCTCAGAAAAGGGTACGAAAAGATCTTTTGCCAGTCCCCAGTCCAAAAAGGCGCCGGTGTTATTCACATCAACAACGGGCAAATAAGCAAACTCGCCAAGTTGGGCTTTAGGTATTTCGGTTGTGGCGACGGGGCGATCTTCAGAATCAAGATAGAGGAAGACTTCGATTTCATCCCCCATTTCCAGGTCGCGTGGTACATAACGCTTTGGCAGTAATACCTCATATAAATCTTCAGCATCTAAATAAACACCAAAATCGAGTTTTTTAACGGCTTTTAATTTATAAGTTTTCCCAATGGTGATCATATTTTTATCTCGATAGCAGGCGAGGTTTGTGTGAAGGTGAATTATACTCTAATTCGGTATTTCAGCTGAGACAAAGTTTAATGTTTAGTAATCCTTCAGAAGATGAAATTAAAGATATTCTGCAAAAAACGAAAACTATTGCAGTGATTGGTTTATCGCCAAAACCTACGCGGCCGAGTCATAGCGTCTCAAAAGCAATGCAGGGCTTTGGCTATTCGATTATTCCCGTGCGCCCCGCAGTGGATGAGGTTTTGGGTGAAAAAGCCTATGCAGAGCTTGAATCTATCCCCGAAAGCCTGTGCGCTAACATTGATATGGTCGATGTATTTCGTGCGCCCGATAAGATTACCCCCATTATTGATAGCTGTATTAAGCTAAAAATTCCCCTTATTTGGTTACAAGATGGTGTGATCAATGAGGCGGAGGCGGTAAGAGCAGAACAAGCGGGGATTAAGGTGGTGATGGATCGTTGTGTATATCGTGATTATGTCCAGCTGATTTGACTCACGGATGCTGCGAAGCTAGATAACGGCGTTATACCCTCTAATGAAATTTATGAAGGGCACTACGAATCTCTCCTTAAAATGCTCACTTATTTGAACATGGATGTTCTTATGCCATGAAGCACATGGATGTGCGAGAATGGTCTTAGTGTAAGCTGCGCTTTTGCGTCATTGTTGCCTTGTTCTCTAGCTTCTCGCTATCCGTTTACTTTTGGGGCTTGGGAATAGCAATGGCACTTTATTGAAACTCAGCATAAAATAAGCCTATGGAAATTCAATTCACAAAAATGCACGGCCTCGGTAATGATTTTGTTGTTATTGATGCGATTAATCAGGATATTGACCTTAGCGAAGAGCAAGTTCGATTTATTGCTGATCGCCATTTTGGTGTCGGTTGCGATCAACTTTTATTGGTTGAAGCGGCGGAGTCAGATGATGTGGATTTTGTTTATCGTATTTTTAATTCAGATGGCGGAGAGGTTGAACAATGCGGTAATGGTGCGCGTTGTTTTGCTGTTTTCGTGCGTGAAAAAGGCTTGTCTAATAAAAACCCCATTGTGGTGGAAACCAATACCGGTGTGATTTCTCTTTATATTGAAAAGGACGGGCAAGTCACTGTCGATATGGGCGTGCCAGAATTAAAGCCCTGGGCCATTCCCTTCAATGCTGATACCCGTTTGGATGAATACGCCTTAGATGTCAACGGTGATGTGCTAAAAATCGGTGCAGTTTCAATGGGTAATCCACATGCTGTCACCATTGTTGATGATGTCGAAACGACGGATGTCGATGAATTAGGTGCGGCAATTGAAAATCATGCGCTTTTCCCAAACCGGGTCAATGCCGGTTTTATGCAAATCGTGTCAGACGCCCATATTCGTTTGCGCGTATTTGAGCGCGGTGCGGGAGAGACGTTGGCCTGTGGTACGGGCGCATGTGCGGCAATGGTGGTGGGGCATTTGCAGGGGCATCTGGCCGATGAGGTTCAGGTTGATTTGCCCGGTGGAAGTTTGCAAATCAGCTGGCAAGGTGAGGCGTCGCCCGTTATGATGACAGGGCCGGCAACCAGAGTTTTTGAAGGTAAAATAATAATATGAGTTCTAAAGATCACAAAGCAGTTGATACAGAGTTTGAACATAAGATCGCGGGTTACTTGCGTGATCACCCCGCCTTTTTTGAAACGCATCAGGATATTCTTGCCGGTATGGTTTTATCGCATGAAGCCGGATCGGCGGTATCGTTAATTGAACGTCAGGTTCAAATTTTGCGCGAACAAAAAGAGCAACAAAAAAGAAAACTGCAAACTTTGATTGCGACAGCACAGAACAACGAAGATCTGAATAATAATGTTAATAAATTAATTTTAGAGTTATTAGATGCGAAAACTCTGGATGATGTTTTAGTTGTGATTCAGCAACGTATACGAACAGATTTTGAAGCCGATGCCATTTCAGTAAAGTTATTAACTTCGGGTAACGACACTTTAAAAGCGCATGAAGAATTAACGGCCTGGCAGCAACCGGCTTTGGTTATCGGTGAAAAAGTGATGACGGCACGCGAGCCAATGTGTGGCACCTTTAATGGTGAGCAAATGCAGGCTTTGTTTGATGATGCGGATATTTTGTCTGCCGGTATCGTACCTTTAGTAAAAGATGAATCGAGCAAAAACTGTTATGGCATTATTGCGATTGGCAGCTATGATGCAGAACGCTTTCGTGCCGACATGGGAACACTCTTTCTTTCTTTATTAGGCCAGGTGTTAACACGAATTTTACGCCGTCACCTGGATAGTTAACGATGAATGATAAAGCAATGGAATGGGTCAATTCATTTCTTGCTAAGTGTCGTAATGAACGTAATTACTCTCCTCACACTCTTAAAAGTTATTCCCGCGATTTAAAGTCTCTGCTTGCTTATTGTGTTAAAGAAGACATCACACAATGGCTGGATGTGAGTGATGAAAATATTCGTTTATTCATTTCACAGCGACACCGGCAAGGTCTGGGCGGGGCAAGCTTGCAACGTATGTTGTCGACCTTTCGATCTTTTTTTAAATATTTACTCATTGAAAATAATATTAAGAATAATCCTGCTGCCAATGTTCAGGCACCAAAAACGGGGCGAAAACTGCCTTCAACATTAGATGTTGATAGTATTACCCGTTTAGTTGAAATTGAAGGTAACGAAATTGAAAGCGTCAGGGATAAAGCAATTTTAGAACTTTTTTATTCGTCTGGTTTGCGTTTGTCGGAGTTAACACAACTTAATATTGAAAGTGGAGAAGAAATAAAGTCGGGCACGTTACGTGTTAAAGGCAAGGGTAGCAAAGAAAGAGATTTACCGGTGGGTTCAAAAGCCGTTATTGCAGTGAAAGCGTGGCTGTTGCGTCGGGCAGAAATCGCCAATAAAAACGAAAGCGCTTTGTTTGTTGGTAAACAAGGCAGGCGTATACATAACTCTGTGGTACAAAAACGATTAAAGTATTGGGCGCAGCGGCAAGGCATTGATATGAATGTTTTTCCTCACATGTTGCGGCACTCTTTTGCAAGTCATATGTTAGAGTCCAGTAGTGATTTACGTGCCGTGCAAGAATTGCTGGGACATGCGGATATATCAACAACTCAAATTTATACCCATCTGGATTTTCAACATTTAGCCAAAGTGTATGATGCGGCCCACCCAAGGGCCAGGCGTGTTAAAAAATAGTTATTGATTACAATGAATCGTTATATTTTTTAGAATAAATTATTATTTTCCATGGAGGGAAGATATGAAATATGTATGGATGCTTCTTTTTAGTTTTAGCCTCTTAGCACCTCATATCGTTATTGCAGCAAGTGAGCAGAATACGGCTATTGATTCTGCTTTTCAATTTCAGAATTGGTGTAAAAAAATATCTTACCGGCATTTTTCCCGTAAAAAACAAAAAGCCTACAATTGGTCGGCCTCGACTATTCGCCAATTAAATGAGTATCAAACGCACGGATATTGGTATGTCGATGGTATTGAAAAAGAAATATTTTGCCGGATCCGTAAAGGTAAAAAGGCGAAATGGGCTAAATATAATATTAAGTAAATTATTAACTGTTTGATTTTATTGATAAATTAAAATTAACGGCGTGAATAATGAATATTTAATTGATTATTCACAATTTATAGCCTATAAATACGTCTAGCTTGGACAGGAAAAGAGAATGATAGAAGAAATAAGTACACGTATTTTAGATGCAGCAGAAGCGCGCTTTAGAACGTATGGCTTTGGCAAAACAACCATGGCAGAAATTGCATCAGATATTGACATGTCGACAGCCAATCTTTACCGCTACTACGAAAATAAGCTGGCGATTGGCTCTGCGATAGCCGGCCGCTGTTTTTGCACGCGGGCAGATATATTAACCGAAATAGTGGGACGTGCAGGCTTATCTGAGTCAGAGCGATTAAGACTTTTTGTTTTAGCGATGCTGGAATATGAGTATGGACAGTTTAATAACGAGCCAAAACTATTAGAGCTTGTTGATGTAATTATGAAAAAACGCCCGGATCTGGTACAGGAAGAAATTGAAAAAAATAAGCAACTAATAACAAAGATATTAAAGCAAGGCTGTGAAAGAGGTGAATTTGCTGTAGAAAATACAGAGGAAACGGCTTCTTATGTTTTAGCGGCTATTGTTAAGTTTGCGTCGCCCTTTTTTTTCCCTATGTATCCCATTCAAGAACTGCAGCGCTTAGCTAAGGGTGTAACAGAATTAATATTAAATGGTTTGATAAAAAAATAATGATGGAGAATTAAGATGAGTGAATTGGAATCAAAACTTGGCCCCTGGGTCATAAAGCATCGATGGATAATTATTTTATTATCACTGGTTCTGGTCTTTGGCGCCGCAAGCGGTGGACGTTTTTTAGTTTTTAAGGCGGACTACCGTGTTTTCTTTAGTGATGACAATCCCCAGTTAAAAGCGTTTGATAAAATTGAAAAAACGTATAGTCGTAATGATAATGTTCTTTTTATAGTGACACCTAAAAATGGTAATGTTTTCACCCGGGATACTTTAAAAATTATTGAAGATATTACCGAAAAAGCATGGCAAATTCCTTATTCTACCCGCGTAGATTCTATTTCTAATTTTCAATACACCTACGCTGAAGGTGATGACTTAATCGTTGAGGATTTGATTAGCGATGCTGAAAATTTAACAGATGCTGATATCGAGAAAATTAAAGATATTGCATTAAGTGAGCCGCTATTAAATAAACGCTTAATCTCTCCTACCGCGCATGTCACATCAATATCTGCAACAATTAATTTACCTAATATTGATCCGGTAAAAGAAGTCCCTGAAGTTATTTCTTTTTCAAGAAAGTTAGCAGAAGAAATGCGCACTGAAATAACCGATGTTGAATTTCGTTTGTCTGGCATGGTGCCAATGAATAATGCTTTTGCTGAAAGTGCTCAGGGCGACATGATGACCCTGGTACCCCTCAGTTTTGCTGTGATGTTTTTAATGTTGTTGCTTTTATTAAAAAGTGTTTCGACGACCCTGGGTATTATTCTTGTTATCTTTTTATCGATTATGACGGGTATGGGGTTAGGTGGTTATATGGGCTTCCCACTAACCGGACCTTCCGTGTCGTCGATGACAATTATATTAACCGTGGCCATCGCTAATTCCGTGCATGTATTAACGACCTTTATTCATGAAATGCGTGCTGGCAAAGATAAAAATAGTGCTATATCTGAAGCATTAAGAATTAATTTGCAGCCAGTCTTTTTAGCCAGCGTAACAACGATGATTGGTTTTTTAACCATGAATTTTTCAGAAGTTCCTCCGTTTCAGCACCTGGGTAATTTTGTTGCTATGGGGGTTATTGCATCATTTATACTTTCGGTAACCTTTTTACCTGCGCTTATTTCGATATTGCCCGTGCGCGTTAAAGTAAGAAAGGGTGATGAAGATAAACAAATGGTTGCACTGGGTGACTTTGTTGTGAGAAAGAGAAAACGTCTTATGCAGTTTATGGGACTGCTGATTGTTACAATGATTATTTTCTTACCAAAAAATGAGTTGAATGATATTTTTGTTCATTACTTTGATGAAACAATTCAGTTCAGACAGGACTCAGATTATATCGATAAAAATCTTACAGGCTTATATATTATAGATTACTCTCTCGAAAGTAGTCAGGACAGTGGTATTAGTGAACCAGGCTACTTAAATGAAGTTGAAGCTTTTGCAAACTGGTACCGCGAACAACCTGAGACACGCCATGTTAATATTTATACTGATGTGATTAAACGCTTAAATAAAAATATGCATGGTGATGATGAGCGTTGGAAAAAAATTCCTGATGACCGAAATTTGGCTGCACAATATTTATTAATGTATGAAATGTCGCTACCGTATGGATTAGATTTAAACAATCAAATTGATATTAGTAAGTCAGCGCTGCGTATGACAGTGTCAATACAAACATTATCCAGTAATGAAATCATTGCGCTAGGTAACAGAGCAGATAAATGGTTAGCTGATAATGGAAAGTATATTAAAGTGGCTGAAGGAACGGGCCCGACCATGATGTTTGCAAATATTGGACAGCGTAATATTTCAAGTATGCTTATCGCAACAACATTGGCTTTGCTATTAATTTCAGCAATATTAATTTTTGCATTCCGTTCATTTAAGACAGGTATGATCAGTATGATTCCCAATCTTGTACCTGCAGCAATGGGGTTTGGTTTGTGGGGGCTGTTTATTGGTGAGGTTGGTCTTGCTTTATCCGTAGTAACAACGATGACATTAGGTATTGTTGTTGATGATACGGTGCATTTTTTAAGTAAATATTTACGGGCAAAACGTGAACACGGCTATAGCCCACAAGACGCAGTGCGATATGCCTTTAAACATGTTGGACGTGCGTTATTAACAACATCGATTGTTCTTGTTGCCGGTTTTGTGGTGCTTGCGCAATCACATTTTAAAATGAATTCTGATATGGGGATGTTGACATCAGTGGTTATTGCTTTTGCCTTAATTGCAGACTTCTTCTTCTTGCCACCACTATTAATGAAACTGGAGAAAAAATCATGAAGGGAATAATTTTATTATCTGGCCTTATTGCTTTTACCGGAACTGTGTATGCAGAAACGGCAGAACAAAAAGGAATGGCTATTGCGGTAGAAGCAGATAAACGTGATCAGGGCTGGGGTGATCAGGCAACAGTTATGAAAATGATCCTGAGAAATAGTCAGGGTGCTGAAAGCACACGGGAAATAAGAGGGAAAACATTAGAGGTTGATGGCGATGGTGATAAGTCGTTAACAATTTTTGATACGCCACGTGATGTAAAAGGGACGGCTTTTTTAAGTTTTACCCATACATTAAAACCTGATGAGCAATGGCTGTATTTACCGGCTTTAAAACGTGTCAAACGGATTTCTTCATCGAATAAGTCAGGTCCGTTTATGGGAAGTGAATTTGCCTATGAAGATATATCTTCACAGGAAGTGGCTAAATATAAATATAAATTTATTAAAGATGATAAATATAACGGCAGAGATGTCTTTGTATTAGAGCAATATCCTCAGTATAAAAAATCAGGTTATACCAGGCAGGTCGCGTGGATTGATAAAGAAATGTATCAGCCTTTAAAAATTGAATTTTATGATCGTAAGCGAAGTCTGTTAAAAACATTAACGCAGCATGATTATAAGAAGCACTTAGATAAATACTGGCGTCCTGCCCGTTTAGAAATGGTCAACCATCAAACGGGTAAAAGTACGACATTGCTATGGAAATCATATAAGTTTAAAAATGGATTTCGTGAACGTGACTTTGATCGCAATAGTTTAAAGCGGGCTAAGTAAATTTATTTGGTTCGTATTATGAAAAATTATTTAACTATTTTTAATTTGGTTTTTTTTGCTTGTACTGCTCCGGTACTGGCAAATGAATGGTCAGGCAATATTTCGTTAGAAATGCGTCAGTTTGGCGAGCAAGGGCTATCAGCTTCGCAGAAAAAACAATATGGCTCTGTTTCTATTCAACCGGAATGGTTTCATGACTGGGACAACGGCAGACAACGTTTAACGTTCGTGCCTTTTTATCGTCTGGATCAATACGATGATGAACGAACACATGCAGATATCAGAGAATTAAGCTGGTTAAACGTTTTTGATGAGTCTGAATTAAGAATTGGTTTGCGCAAGGTTTTCTGGGGCGTATCGGAATCACAACACCTTGTAGATATTATTAATCAGTCAGATTTGGTTGAGGGTCTTGACGGCGAGGAAAAACTGGGTCAACCGATGATTAATTATGCCTTAATCAATGACTGGGGTACGGTTGATTTATTTGTTCTTCCTTATTTTAGAGAGCGTACTTTTGCAGGGGTAAATGGCCGTCTTAGAAGCGCATTACCGGTTGATACGACGAATCCTGTTTACGAGTCGGATGATAAAGAAAAACATATAGATTATGCCGCACGTTGGTCACATATTTTAGGCGACTGGGATATAGGCTTAAGTTATTTTGATGGTACAAGTCGTGATCCTTCTTTTATTACTGCTGTTGATAGTAATGGCAATACCACTTTAAGACCTGTTTATAATTTATTACAGCAAATCGGACTGGATTTGCAGGCAACTTTGGGTAGCTGGTTGTGGAAGATTGAAGTGGTTAATCGGAAAATAAAAAGCGACAACAATAATGCTGCAACTTTAGGATTTGAATACAGCTTTTATGGTGTGTTTGAGAGTTCATCTGATATTGGTTTAGTAATGGAGTACCTGTATGACGATCGTGACAAAAAGGCGACCACACCTTTTGAAGATGATGTCATGGTAGGTTTACGTTTAACCATGAACGATGAGAATGACACCAGCATGTTAGTTGGGGTGATAGCTGATCGTGATGATAATTCGCGATTATATAGCATTGAAGCGAGTCGCCGTATCGGTGAAAACTATAAGCTAACACTTGAGACACGTATCTTCGAGGGCTTTACTGACAGCACAAACCTGCTTTATTCTATGCGTAACGATGATTTTATTCAGCTTGAGCTGGGTTATTATTTTTAATTCAGGCAGAAAAATCTACGAGATAACCTGCGAATTTTCGGATGTTTAACACGCCAACATCTAAAATAAGATATTGGCCTTTAATGCCTTGCAGTACGCCTTCAATTTCCGGCGTCTTATCAAAGTTAAGTGACTTCACTTTCTCAGGATAATGCTCAACCGGAAAATTTATTTGAATTTGTTTTTCATCAAGTAATTGAATTTTATCTTTATCAAACTTTGACTCTATCGACTTGAGTTCTTTTTCTGCTAATTTAATCAGCTCGTCGCGTTTTTCAGCCAGATCGATATGTTCTGCCTTAGCTTTAAGCATTTTGCGCCAGTCAGTACGATCAGAAACATGATTTTTTATTGCAACTTCCACCTTGCCTGACAATAAACGGTTTGCGACTTTGAAAATAGGCAGCGCCTCAGTTGCTCCCTGATCAATCCAGCGAGTAGGAATCTGCGTGCCACGGGTGATGCCCACTTTTATACCCGATGAATTTGCCAGGTAAACGTAATGATCTTGCAAACAAAATTCTTCACCCCACTCAGGCTGACGGCAGGTGCCTTCATCATAGTGACATGTTTCAGGTTTCATAATACACATGTCACATTTTGCCAGTGACTTGAAGCAGGGAAAACAAAACCCCTGGTTATAGCTTTTGCTTGATTTACGACCACACTCAATACAATGAATTTCACCAGAATAATGCAGTTTTATTTTTTTTCCGATATACGGGTTCAGAGGCACTAACTCTTTATCTAAAGGAAGTTGGTATTGCACGGCTGACTCTGATTTTGTATCCAGAGTTGTCACCATTTTTCCTAAATGACCAGTCATTTTCATAAACGAAATTCTCAGGTTTTAAATATTCATTGATTATAATAAAAAGCCCTCATTATGAGGGCTTGCCATTATTTATGGTATTTTGGACTTAGCTCATGCACGGCATTAACAAAGGCCTTGGCATGTTCAGGATCAACGTGTTGATGGATACCATGGCCTAAATTAAAGACATGGCCTGAACCATGGCCGTAGCTTTCTAATATAGTGGCGACTTCTTCTTTAATGCGTTGCGGCGAGGCGTATAAAACGGAAGGATCCATATTACCCTGCAGGGCAACTTTATCACCCACACGTGCCCGAGCTAAACCAATATCCAGCGTCCAGTCTAAGCCGAGCGCATCAACACCTGTTTCAGCCTGTGCCTCTAACCATTGACAGCCACCTTTACTAAACATTACAACAGGTACTTTACGGCCATCATTTTCACGTTTTAAACCATCAACAATTTTTTGCATGTAGCGTAAAGAGAACTCTTTGTAATCGCGGGTTGTTAATACGCCTCCCCAGGTATCAAAAATCATGACTGCTTGTGCGCCATTTTCAATTTGCGCGTTAAGATAGTCAATAATGGTATCAGCAAGTTTGTCTAATAGTTGATGCATTAGTTGTGGTTGATCATAAAGCATACCTTTAACTTTGGCATAGTCTTTAGAGCTACTACCTTCTACCATATAGGTTGCTAATGTCCATGGGCTGCCGGTAAAACCAATAAGCGGTACACGGCCATCAAGCTCACGATGAATCATGCTCACTGCAGCCATGACATAACCTAATTCTTCATCCATTTCAGGTTTGATCAGATTATCAATATCGGCCTTAGTGCGAAGAGGACGTTCAAAACGCGGGCCTTCACCTTCAGCAAAATATAAACCTAAACCCATTGCATCAGGGATAGTTAAAATATCTGAAAATAAAATGGCGGCATCAAGTGGAAAACGATCTAAAGGCTGAATAGTGACTTCTGTTGCCAGTTCGGGTGTTTTACATAAGGTCATAAAGTCACCGGCTTTTGCACGAGTGGCTTTATATTCAGGAAGATAACGCCCCGCCTGACGCATCATCCACACCGGAGTCATATCGACAGGTTCTTTTAATAGAGCACGTATAAAACGATCATTTTTTAATTCTGACATTATTTTCACCGCAGAGGCGCAGAGAGCGCAAAGAAATAATATTTACTTCAGCCCCGAACACCTAAAATGTTTTTGTTTCAATATGCAAAGACAAATAGTTTTATCTATTCAGAGAGCTTCTATTATCTTTTTTTCTTGGCGCTCTCTGCGTCTTTGCGGTTAAATTTTTATATTTCTAAGTAATCTAAAATGCCTTCTGCTGCCTGACGGCCTTCATATACTGCGGTAACAACCAGGTCGGAACCGCGTACCATGTCACCACCCGAGAAAATTTTGGGGTTGGTAGTTTGGTGTTTAAACTTTTGTTCAAACGGTGCTTTAACCCGGCCACGTTCATCGGTATCAAGATTGAAGTCTTTAAACCAGTCTGCAGGACTCGGGCGGAAACCAAAGGCTATGATAACAGCGTCGGCCATAATAATTTCTTCTGAACCTTCAACGGGAACAGGGCTACGGCGGCCACGTTCATCGGGTTCACCGAGTTCTGTTGTGATGACTTTTACGCCTTCAACGCGGCCGTCTCCGACTATTTCTATAGGTTGACGGTTCCATAAGAAGTTAACACCTTCTTCTTTTGCGTTAGCGACTTCTTTTTTCGAGCCGGGCATATTTTCTTCGTCACGACGATAAGCACAGGAAACAGAAGCGGCACCCTGGCGAATAGAAGTCCGGTTACAATCCATTGCGGTATCACCACCACCCAGGACAACAACGTGCTTGCCTTGCATGGCAATGTAATCCGCGGCATCTTTTTCATAATCATAGCAATGGTTAACATTTGAAATAAGGAAATCAAGCGCAGCATAAACACCCGGGTTATCTTCACCAGGAATACCGGCCTTCATTGAATTATAGGTTCCCATGCCAAGGAAAACAGAATCATATTCATCAAGAATAGTCTGGAAAGGAATATCTTTACCGACTTCTACGTTCAATTTAAAGGTGATGCCCATTTCTTCAAAAACTTTCCGGCGATGTTGCACAACTTCTTTTTCAAGTTTGAATTCAGGAATACCAAACATGAGCAAACCACCTATTTCAGGATGGCGATCATAAACGGTTACCTTAACGCCATTGCGGGTAAGCACATCAGCACAACCTAAGCCCGCGGGACCTGCACCAATGACGGCAACTTTTTTACCCGTGTCTTCCACGGTTGATAAATCCGGACGCCAACCTTGTTCAAAAGCGGTATCATTAATATATTTTTCGATTGAACCGATGGTAACGGCACCAAAACCATCATTTAGGGTACAGGCACCTTCACATAATCTGTCCTGCGGACAAACGCGACCACAAATTTCAGGCAGGCTGTTGGTTTGATGTGACAGTTCAGCAGCTTCTGTAATATTGCCTTCTGCAATAAGTTTTAACCAGTTTGGAATGTAGTTGTGTACCGGACATTTCCACTCACAATAGGGATTACCACAAGCTAAACAACGATCAGCTTGTTCTGCTGCTTTGGCCGCATCGAACTGAGCATAAATTTCACGGTATTCTTTTTTCCGTGTTTCAGCATCTTTTTTCGCTGGATCAGCCCGGTTTACTTGTAAAAATTGAAAATTATTTGCCATCTTTTTTACTTGTCTATTTGTTGTTGGTTAAGCGCAATGCTTAACCTTAAAAGTAATTATGCCGCAGCGTTATGTAAATCTGCTAATAATGATTCCATCGTTGCCGCTTTAGGTTTAACTAACCAGAAGTGACGTATCGCATCGGCAAAGTTATTAAGCAGTTCCTGACCACGTTGGCTTCCTGTTTCTTTTACGTGCTCTTCGATGACATCGCGTAAATGTGCACGGTAGGCTTCCATTGATTCGGTTGCAATGCGTTCAATATCAATGTCCTGATTTGTGCGATCAACAAAGTCATGTTTTTCGTCATAGACATAAGCGAAGCCACCGGTCATACCTGCGCCGAAGTTAACACCTGTTTCACCGAGTATTGTTACAAGGCCACCGGTCATGTATTCACAGCCGTGGTCACCAATGCCTTCAACAACCGCATGTGCACCGGAGTTACGTACAGCAAAACGTTCACCTGCTAAACCTGAAGCAAACAGTTTTCCGCCGGTTGCACCATAAAGACAAGTGTTGCCGATGATGGTTGTTTCATGACTCTTAAAAGAGCTGCCTCTGGGTGGACGAATGGATAATTTACCGCCGGCCATGCCTTTACCCACATAGTCATTGGCATCGCCTTCAAGATTCATGTGTAAACCACCGGCATTCCAGACGCCGAAACTTTGGCCTGCGGTACCGCTTAAGTTTAAGACGACAGGGTTTTCTTCCATACCAAGATTGCCGTGGCGCACAGCAATTTCACCGGATAGGCGCGCACCGATAGAGCGGTCAGTATTTCTGACAGTATAGTTAAATTCACCACCGGTTTTGTTATCAACTGCATTAATTGCATCGGCCACCATTTTTTCTGCTAATACACCTTTATCAAAAGGTTCGTTTTTGGGTTCTACGCAGAAAGACGGCATCTCTTTAGCAACACCGGCATCAGATAACAAAGGCGATAAATCTAAGGCATTTTGTTTGCCGGTAGTACCTTCTAAAACTTCTAATAAGTCAGTGCGACCAATAAGATCGGTCAGGTTTTTAATGCCTAAGGCCGCCATTAATTCGCGTACTTCCTGAGTGATAAATTTGAAATAGTTTTTCACCATTTCAACTTCACCAATGAAGTGTTTCTTACGCAAGATAGCATCCTGGGTTGCAACACCGGTTGCGCAGTTATTTAAATGGCAAATACGTAAGTATTTACAGCCCATAGCAACCATCGGTCCGGTACCAAAACCAAAACTTTCAGCACCCAGGATTGCGGCTTTAATTATATCTAAACCGGTTTTTAAACCGCCATCGGTTTGTAAACGTACTTTGCCGCGTAAGTTATTTGCACGAAGTATTTGATGAGTTTCAGTTAGCCCAAGTTCCCAGGGACCGCCGGCATATTTAACCGAGGTTAAAGGTGATGCACCTGTACCACCGTCATAGCCTGAGATAGTAATTAAATCTGCATAGGCTTTTGCCACACCGGCGGCGATGGTACCCACGCCGGCTTCTGAAACAAGTTTTACCGACACTAAACCATCCGGGTTAACTTGTTTTAGGTCATAAATAAGCTGTGATAAATCTTCGATCGAGTAAATATCGTGATGCGGTGGTGGTGATATTAATGACACCCCAGGCTTGCAATAGCGCAGCTCTGCAATGTAGTCATTGACTTTGTGACCAGGTAGCTGTCCGCCTTCACCGGGTTTTGCACCTTGCGCAATTTTAATTTGCATAACTTCTGCGCTGCGCAGGTAAGCCGGTGTGACACCAAAGCGCCCTGATGCGACCTGTTTAATTTTAGAACGTTTAATGGTGCCATAACGTTTAATGTCTTCGCCGCCTTCACCTGAGTTCGAACGACCGCCTAATTCATTCATGGCTTGTGCGAGTGTTTCATGTGCTTCAGGTGATAACGCACCTAATGACATTGCGGCCGAATCAAAACGCTGTACGATATTTTCAAATGATTCTACTTCATCAATATCGATTGCTGTTACATCGCTGCGTAGTTTTAATAAGTCACGTAATGAAATAGGGCGACGATTATTAATCTGATCAGCATAGACTTTATAATCTTCATACTTGCCACTCTTAACCGCGATCTGTAGTGACTGAACAACATCGGGATTGTAAGCGTGATCTTCACCACCGTGGACAAACTTTAATAAACCGCCTTGATCCATTTTTTTGCGGGTATTCCAGGCAAGCTTACAAAGTATGCGTTGTTCTGATTCAATGTCTTCAAAGCGGGTACCCTGAATACGATTTGTTGTACCTTTAAAACAAAGATCAACAACATCCTGATTTAAACCAACCGACTCAAAAAGCTGTGAGCCACGGTAACTCGAGATGGTTGAAATACCCATCTTGGATGTGATTTTATATAAACCTTTATTAATACCTTTACGGAAATTGGCATCAAGCTTACAAGCTTCAAGGCCTGAAATTTCTTTGGTGCGTATCATGTCACTTAAACAGGCATAAGCAAGATAGGGATAAACGGCGGTAGCACCGTAAGCAATCAGGTTTGCAAAGTGATGCGGATCACGTGCTGTTGCGGTTTCTATAACAAGGTTGGAATCACAACGTAAGCCTTCACTGATTAGATGATGATGAATTGCACCTGTTGCGAGTAATGCATGTACTGGCCGGGTCTCTTCACTAATATCTTTGTCGGTTAATATAATAACAACTTTACCGGCTTTAACCGCATCGGCTGCTTTTTTATTAAGATCCAGCAGCGCAGATTTTAAATCAATATCTTCAGGGTAGTTTAAGGAGATCGTGGTATTGGCATAGTCACTATTGTATTCACCGGAATAGTGTACGTTGTCACCCAGCGCGAGCAACCTGGTAAATTTGGTATGTGATAATACCGGTGAGTTTACTAATAGACGTGATGCATGTTCTGCCGTTTCTTCGAACATGTTTTTTTCGCGGCCAAAACAGGTCTCTAGCGACATGACTATTTTTTCACGGATAGGATCAATCGGCGGGTTGGTGACCTGCGCAAACTGTTGCCGGAAGTAATCATAAACAGAGCGTTCTTTACGTGAGAGAACGGGGAACGGTGTATCGTCACCCATTGAGCCAATGGCTTCCTGTCCATCTTCACCTAAAACACGAATAACCTGATCACGTTCTTCAAAACTGACCTGGAAAAGTTTTTGATACACATCCAGAGTATCCGGCTGCATCGCATCTGCGCCATTTTCATCTTTGAGCGAGGACTCTAGATGAAGCGCATTTTCCGCCATCCATTTTTTATAAGGCTGAGCATTTTTTAAACGCTCATCTATCATTGCAGGTAAAATTAATTCACCCGTTTCGGTATCCACTGCGAGCATTTCACCTGGCTTGAGACGACCTTTTTGAGCAACGTCTTCAGGGGCATATTGATAAACACCAATTTCTGAGGCGATAGTGATGTGGCGATCTTTGGTGATCATCCAGCGTGCCGGGCGTAAGCCATTTCGATCCATGCTACAAGCGGCATGACGACCATCGGTTAACACGACACCGGCAGGACCATCCCATGATTCCATGTGCATGGAGTTGTATTCATAAAAGGCACGTAAGTCGGCATCCATATCAGCAACATTTTGCCAGGCGGGTGGAACCAGTAAGCGCATAGCACGGAAAATATTGACGCCGCCAGCAAGTAAGGCTTCGAGCATGTTGTCCATGGAGTTTGAATCGGAACCACTCATAGAAACCAGTGGGCGGACATCTTCCATTGGGATGTCCGGGCACTCGAATTTATGGCCGCGCGCTACCGACCAGTTTCGATTACCCTGAACGGTATTGATTTCACCGTTATGGGCTAAGTAGCGGAAAGGTTGCGCCAAACGCCACTGCGGCCACGTGTTAGTGGAAAAACGTTGGTGGAAAACCGCGAGTGCTGTTTCAAAGCTTTTATCGTTTAAATCTTCATAAAAATCGGGAAGGTGCTCTGGCATAACCAGCCCTTTGTATGAAATAACAGAGGACGAAAGGCTGGGGACATAAAACGTTGTATCACTCGTTTCCAGTGCTTTTTCAGTCCGGCGGCGCGCGATATAAAGGTGGCGTTCAAAGGCTGTTTTGTCCATACCCTCGGCAGCATTCACAAAAAGCTGCTCGATTTGCGGTAGCGATTTTAACGCTTCTTCGCCACATGCCGTTTTATTGATAGGAACAACACGCCATCCTGCGATAGTAAGTCCTTCCTTACTTAATTCAGTTTCTAATAAGGTACGGGCTGTCGCAGCGAGTTTTTCATCTGTATTGAGGAAAATCATGCCCACAGCATACAGTTCGGATAAATCGATATTTAAATTAGCGGCGGCGGCTTTCAGGAAGCTATCCGGTTTTTTCAGGAGTAATCCACAACCATCACCGGTTTTGCCATCAGCAGCAACAGCACCACGGTGAGTCAGGCGGGCAAGGGCATCAATGGAGGTTTTGAGTAGCCAATGACTGGGTTTGCCATCCATTTGTGCCATGAGGCCAAAACCACAGTTATCACGCTCAAATTCAGGACGATAAAGTCCTCCAGTCATGCCAGAATAATCTGCCTGTATAGATTCGGGGTTATTTGTCTTTTTAGTCACTATCTTCTTCACCGGATAATCGTCTTAGCGTAATAATATCGCTGTATCGTAGCCAATTGGAGCTTGTCTTCTGGAGCGACAAACTGCCTAAATTTAGTCCATTTTGTTGAAAAGTCCCAGCGGAAACGCTGAGCGAAATGGCCAAGCAGTATACAAGGAGAGGCGTTTTGCTTCAATCCATAAAAGAAGGGTTTTACTGTAAGTTTGGCATCGAAAAAAGCTTAAATCGGATGTGGAAATAAGCTCTGGGAAACAGTAATTTACGGTTTTGTGCGGACAGTCAAGAAGAGCGACCGGCGCTTAGTTTAATTCTGAATGGATGGCACCAAAGCTGCGAGGCCAGGGGCGCGTTTTTTGTATGGCCTCGGGTAACTGCTGAATGGCTTGTTTTGCTTTTGAATAACCAGAGAAGCGACCATAAATTAAAATATACCAGTCTTCGCCATCTCTAAGACGGTGAAAATAGGCAGCTTTGCCTTGTAGTTTGTGCCGTTCGACATAGGATTGGATTGCTTTTTCATTTTTACCCGCGTTGAGTTGTAAGGTGTAATCCCGGGGATCCTGGCTCCATAACCAACCTTCCTTATTTTCCGGAATATGATTTGAAGACGTCGTTTCTGTTTTTGTTGGGCTAAGTATTTTTTGGCTTTCGAGTGCTGGTGTAATACTTGCGAATGAACGTGCCCATGTTTTTGCCATACCTTTTGGTAGTGTTTTTGCCTCAGCCTGAGCTGCTGCTTTAGTCGGGTAGCTACCATAAATTAATGTGTACCACGTTTTTCCTTTTAACAATCTTGTAAAAATTGCCGCATCATTTTTTAATGAATATTTTTTTAAATAATTTGTCAGCGTTGTTTTATTGAAGCTACCCAGTAACTGTAAGGTAAAATAATTTTTATTTTGTTGGGTAATCCACTGCGGCCCATAAAAACCATTATTTTTTTCTAAGCGAGTATTAACTTTTGCCGTGCTGATTTTTTGGGAAGGGCTGCTTTCTGCCGCCGCGATAACATTAAAGCTGATGGTGTTTGACGTTATATTGAGTTCCGGATCGATAACCGTAACACTCCAGGTATCTGTTGTTGTACCCACATTAAGAATTAAATTCATATAGCTATTACTGTTTACATTAACCTGGTTTGGAGAGAGGAACTTTTCATTTCCGGTCCAGCTTACTTTCACTTTTTGTCGTTTATGAAAACCGGTACCACTAATCGAAATAATTTGTCGCTGCTTGCTGGTTGCTACCGGGCTTGGGTTAACCGAGATTAATTCCAAAGTGGGTTTAGTTTCGACTGATTCTTTTATTTCTGGTGCTGTTTGTTCTTCTATCTGAGGTGTTTCATTGTTTGTTGTTTCAGTTGAATTTTCCTGCGTACTGTTTTGTTCCTCTTTTTTATCCAGATTTAATTCAATCAGCTTTTCTTTTTTTACGGCGTTTGCATCCGTTGTTTTATTTTCAGTTCTTACAATCTTATTATTTAGTGAATTATCGTTTGCGATAGTATCTGCAGGTATTTCAGGCGCCTCAAATAATTGATTAATTTCATCCTGGAAAAATAATACGCTAAGTATAATTATGAGAGCAAAACTACCGATTAGAATATTCTTCAGGGTATATAGAGTGGGGGCCTGAGCAAGTTTTTCTTCAACGTCATCCTCTTCTTCGGCAAGGCCGGGTTCGCTGTCATCTAATAAATTTTTGTGTGCAGACTCATTAATTTTAGCGGGAATACCTTTTGACGAGGTGAAAATTTTATTGATAAGAGCGGGCGTGAAAGGGCTACTACCATCAAAACCGGCAACGGCTAATCGATGACGTAAATATTCAGCAACCTGCGTTTCATTTAATGCGGGAATATCAATGCTATGTGTTACGCGATCTTTTAAAGTATTAATAGATGGATCTTGCAGCATGGTATCAATTTCTGGTTCACAGAAAAGGATAATGCGTAAAGCGGTTTGTTGGTTTGAGTGATGTTCAGCAAGGTAAAGTAATGATTGTAATGCTTCTTGCGGTAGTTCGTGTGCATCATCAATAATTAAAATGGGTTCATAGGATTCTTTGTGCAGATACTCCAGCTGTGAACTTAACACCTCAAATAAAACGGGTGCATCATGAGGTGGTTCGGTAATACCAAAACCGCTAGCAATGTCTTTAAGCAAAATACCTGAAGTCATCATGGTATTGGCCTGAATTTCACATATTTGCCATTCTTCCTGCGCAGTATCAATAAAACGGTATTTAAGACTGCTTTTTCCTATACCGCGTTCACCTTTAACGATTAATAATAAATTGCCGTATTGGGTATAATGTTTAAGTAAGTCGAGTTGTTCGCTGAGCGCGGGCGTCAGAAATAAAAAACGATCATCATGTTGCTCTGAAAAAGGCGCTTCACTTAACCCATATGCACCAAGGTACGGCGGTTCGGTGCGGCTAAGCTCGTCCATATTTGAGAGGTCATAGTTTGATGAATCATTTGTCATAATGCCTTATCCCTAATTTGTAACCTGGCCAGGTTGTTCCTGACCTTGCATAAAAACAACTTTAAAGCCTCGCTTTAATTGTGAATCACGAACACGCAATAAAGCATCTTGCGCGCTTTCATGATTTTCGAAATGATCACGTTTCACACGACCTGAGCGACCTTGTTGTCCCCATTCTCGCACTAATGTCCAGCCATCAATCAGGTCTTCTAATAATAACAACTGATAATAACGGGATGGCTTGTCATCAAGTGCCGGTATTTGCATATATACGCGCATTGTTACTGATACCTGTCAGGTTAACTCAGTTGGGTCAAATATACGCTTATATTCCTTTATCGCATAGCGATCAGTCATGCCTGCAATGTAATCAGAAACAATACGGGCGCGTCCACTTTCGCCGTTTTTTTCTTCTTCTTGCTTTGCTTTGTTTTTGTATTCGGGTGGCATTAAGCGCAGGTCCTCTAACAGCGCCTGAAAAAGTTTACTGATGACATTCCCTGCTTTATGGCTCATGCGATGTACCCGGTAATGCCGGTATAAATTTTCCCGGAGAAAACGTTTAAGCTCAAGATGCATTTCATACATGTCGTTACTAAAAGCGATGAGGCTCTCTTTATTATTTCGAATATCCGTAATGGATTGTGGATTAGCCTGTTCTATTTTTATGGCACTTTCAGCGATTAAATCTTTTATTTGTTCATCAATCATACGACGTACAATTTCATAAATCGTTCGTTTATCATCAAGCCTGGGATATTGTTTTTCAACTTTTGCATACAGTGACTGAAAAAATCGTGTTTCACGTAATTGCTCAATGGTAATAAAACCCGAACGTAGTCCATCATCAACATCATGGCTGTTATACGCAATTGAGTCTGCGAGGTTCACCATTTGCGCTTCAATATTTGCCTGGGTTTTATTTATAAAACGTTTGCCAACATCGCCCAGTTGTTCTGCATTTTTAATTGAGCAATGTTTTAAAATGCCTTCACGACTTTCAAAGGTCAGGTTTAAGCCATTAAAATTTGCATATTTTTCTTCAAGTTCGTCCACAACGCGCAGCGATTGCAGGTTGTGTTCGAAGCCACCATAGTCTTTCATACAGGAGTTTAGCGCATCCTGACCACTGTGACCAAAAGGGGTGTGGCCAAGATCATGGGCAAGTGCAATCGCCTCGCTTAAGTCTTCATTTAAGTGAAGTGCGCGCGCGATGGTTCGGCTCATTTGCGCAACTTCAATAGAGTGGGTTAATCGCGTACGGAATAAATCACCTTCGTGATTAACAAAAACCTGGGTTTTATACTCAAGGCGACGGAAGGCAGTTGAATGAATAATACGATCGCGATCACGCTGAAATTCACTGCGGTGTTTGGGGATTTCTTCGGGGTGACGGCGGCCTAAAGATGATGCATTATTTGCGGCATAGGGAGCAAGCTCTGACATTCATCTTTATCCTTTTTATTCTGGTTCAATGGCGCGATGCGCTTCAATGGTTTGACGCAACAGCTCATCTGAAAATTCATTGGTGACCATGGCATCACCCAATTTATTAAATAATATAAAATTTATTTTTCCAGCGCGTGCTTTTTTGTCGACCATCATAAGCTCAATAAAATGTTCATAGTCCATGTGGTTAGGTGCGCGCGTTGGTAACATGGACATGTCGAGTAAATTATCAACCCGCTCAACGTCTTTTTCTGTCAGGTTTCCTAAACGCATAGACAAATCGGCGGCCATTAACATGCCTGTGGCGACAGCTTCGCCGTGTAGCCACTTTCCGTAGCCTGAGCTGGTTTCAATTGCATGACCAAAGGTATGGCCAAGATTAAGCAATGCTCGTACGCCGCCTTCTTTTTCGTCGGCAGCAACAATTTCTGCTTTACAACGACAGGAGAATTCGATGGCATACGACAATGCTTCAGCATCCCGCGCTAAAATTTTATGGATATTTTGTTCCAGCCACTCAATAAAATGAATATCTCGAATTAAACCGTATTTAATAACTTCAGCAATACCTGCGCTTAATTGATTATCTTCTAATGTATTTAAGGTGTCTGAATCTGCGATAACACAGCGCGGCTGATGAAATGCGCCGATCATGTTTTTACCCAGAGGGTGATTAACACCGGTTTTTCCGCCGACAGAAGAGTCAACCTGTGCCAGCAAGGTCGTGGGAATTTGGATAAAATTAACGCCGCGTTGATAACTTGCTGCGGCAAATCCTGTCATATCACCGACAACGCCGCCGCCCAGAGCGACAAGGGTGCAGCTGCGATCAAATTTTGCACTGAGAAGGGCATCAAAAATCGTATTGAGCACGGTGAGATTTTTGTATTGCTCGCCATCTGGCAGGATAACGCTATGGCAATCGAATTTTGCAAAAGCGTGTTTAACTTTTTCCAGGTAAATGGGGGCAACGGTTTCATTGCTGACAATCATAACTTGCGAACCCGCTACATAAGGTTCAACCAGTTCAGGCTTTGAGAGTAAGTCTTGGCCTATGTAAATGGGGTAGTTGCGCTCACCATTCGCACCAAGTTCAACGTGTAATGTCTTCATTTTATAACTCATGACTATATTCAATACTTGATTATAAATGAAACAGAAAAAGAATGTGACGTGCTTTGTATATTCTCTAATTGTGCGTTTTAATTCGCTGCTGTTTTAAGATTTCTGAAGTTTTTCGAGAATTTCTTTAATCGCCAGACGAACGCTATCTTTACCGGTATCAATAATAATATCGGCTGTTTCACGATACAAAGGATCACGAATATCGAATAGTTCCTGTAGTTTTTCCCGGGGATTTTCTGTTTGCAATAATGGACGGTTGCGATCTTTTGCGGTTCGCTCGACCAGCGTGTCGATATTGGCATAAAGGTAGAGGGTTGTGCCCCGCGACATGAGAAACTGGCGGTTTTCAGGCTTAAGAATCGCCCCGCCACCGGTAGCCAGAACGATCCCTTTTTTTTCGGTTAACTCATCCAGCATCGCGGTTTCACGTTTGCGAAAACCCGCTTCACCTTCAATATCAAAAATATGCGTAATTGTTACACCAGTCCGTTTTTCAATTTCATGATCGCTATCAAAAAAATCTAATGATAATTCATTCGCGATTTGGCGGCCTATGGTGGTTTTACCTGCGCCCATAAGTCCGACCAGAAAAATATTGGTGTTGCTTTTAAAAATAGTCTTAAGCTCTTTTTAGTGGATTAGATATTTTTATATCGTTGAACTACATACTTTATATTGCACACTTACTATAGTAGTTTAAAGCATTAGAATTAGACATTGCTTTATAACTTGATTTTATCTTTCAATAATTTTGGCGTGACAAATATCAATAATTCTGATTTATCGTCTTGTTGTGCTTTACTTCTGAATAATGCCCCAATAATCGGCAAGTCACCAAAGAAAGGTACGCGACTTATTGATGTGCTTTTAGTTTGTTCATACACCCCCCCTAAAACCACAGTCTCACCATTATCTACCAGAACTTGAGTGGTCAAGCTCTGCGTCAGAATAGGAGGAACACCACCGGTTTGTTCGCTTCTAGCAAAATCAGGTTGGTCTTTACTCACTTCTAAATCCATAATAACACGATCATCGGGTGTAATTTGTGGCGTTACCTTTAAGCTTAAAACGGCTTTTTTGAATGCGGTGGTGGTGGCGCCACTTGATGCGGCTTCCTGATAAGGAATTTCGGTGCCGGTTTCAATGGTTGCCTCCTGCTGGTTAGATGTGATAATTCTTGGGCTGGAAACTGTTTCAGATTTACCTTCGGCCTGTGCTGCGGATAGCTCTAAATCAAGCAAGGTGCCAAACGGGAGACTAGCAATCGCTAACCCAATAGTTCCCGTAGCAGGCTCAACGGGCAAATTAACGTTATATCGGCTCCCTGCAGCGGGTATGGTTCCCTGCCTTGCTAAATCAGCATTGACCCCTGTATTTGCAACACCCCTGCTTTCATTTGAGTCTACATTTGTATTGGCATTTGCTACACCAAAGCGGACCCCTAGCTCTTTACTAAAAGTATTCTGGGCTAAGACAATACGTGACTCTATTAATACTTGATTAATAGGAACATCGAGTTCTTCAATTAATGCAGCAATTGCATCAAGATTTTTAGCAGTATCACGTACTAATAATTTATTGGTTCGCTCATCAACGGTTGTGCTACCTCGTTCAGAAAGAAGAGAATTATCTTTGGTCTTTAATAACGAAATAATATCTGATGCTTTTGCATAGTTTATTTGTATGCTTTCACTGATAAGCGGGGCTTGCGCATCAATAGTTTCATCGAGTTTGGCGCGTGCAGCGACTTCTTCAGCCGGAGCGATGGAAATAACATTACCATCTTTAACCATGGCTAAACCTTTACTGCGTAAAATAATATCCAGGGCATGATCCCAGGGCACATTTTTCAAACGCAAAGTAACATTGCCTTTTACCGTGTCGCTGGTGATGAGGTTTAAATCGGTAAAGTCTGCAATCAGTTGTAAAACGGCACGCACTTCGATGTTTTGAAAGTTAAGAGAGAGTCGTTCACCTTTAAAGGCAAATTCATTTTTCTGCTTTTCTGCTGCACTAAGTGCAACGATAGGTTTTACATCTATGGTAAATGCGCTGTCTGTCTGATAGGCAATTTGTTCAAAGTCACCAACGGCTTTAATAATAATTTTAACGTTGCCACTCTGGTTAAAGGCATCAATTGTGCTAACGGGTGTGGCAAAATCAATAACATCAAGTCGACGTTCAAGTTCACTTGATATTGCACTATCTTTAATAACCACCGTTATTTGTTCGCCGCGTGTTTTCAAGTCGATTGAAGTGTTGGGATCGGCAAGATCAAGAATAATACGGCCTTCGCCTTTTTCACCACGACGAAAATCAATATTTTTAATATTTTTTTCTGGTTTAACAGATGCTGGGTTAGTCGTGCTAACTTTAGCTGCGGCCTTTGTGCTAGCCGGATTTTTGCCTAAAGTGACAACAATATCATTGCCATCGACAAAGGTTTGGTAGGAGACGAGTCTGGATAAATTTAATACCACACGCGAACGACCGCCCGCTTCAACGATGTTCATACTACGTACAACACCAACGCCAATATTTTGAGAACGGCTTGGTAGTTTTACTTTTGTATCCGGGAAATCAAATGCGATACGTGCCGGGCTGTCTATAGTAAAACTTCCCGGTTCTACCGCAGGGTTATCCATTGATATTCTGATTTCAACCTGATCACCCGGTAATGCGGTGTAGTTTATTTCAGAAAGTGCATTTGTTTTTGCAGCCGCGGCGATGGGGTTTGCCATTAGCACGATGAAGCACAAACTGATGAAGCTTTGCTTAGACTGTTGAATAAAATGGAATATAGTATTTTGCATGGCAAATCTCCGTCTTGAACTACTCACTCAACTCGAGTGAAGCTTTACGCTCAGTCCATCCTCCCACACCATTGGGAATGATTTCGTTTATAATTATTGAGTCTTCAGTAATGGCGAGTATCTTGCCATAGTTTGAGCCCATATGATTTCCGGGCTGGACGCGATAAATGATGTTATCGGGTGCCATTATTAATGCCCAGGTTTGATTATCTTTTTCAATGTGACCTACAAAATTGAGTGAGTCCAGACTGTATTGTTCGAGTTCTTCGCGTTTTCGGTTTAAGTCCGGGTGCAGGCCTTTTTCATTTATATCGAGGCTTGTTTCTGCCTGTGCAACATAAGCAGTAAAAGGGTCACGAAGATGTTCGACTTGATATAAATAAGTGTCATAAGGGGTAACTTCAGGTAGTGGTTTTACTCGTCCCGCTGGGCGTGCTTTTATGCTGGCAACATATTCGCGCAGGTCGCTGGTATTATCACTACTACAGGCTGTTAATAATGCAGGCAAACACAAACATAACATTTTAATCACAGGTGTGATTGCAGATGTAGAGGTTTGTAAAGGTATCTTTATTTCATTTGCCATACGGTGTATGCCTTGCTCATTCTTTAATTAATTATGCCGTACTTATCTTTTACGCTTTTTACGTTTTCCGGAGACTTCATTTTCATCTAAATAACGATAGGTTTTAGCGGTTACGTCCATGGTTAATGTTTTTTTCTTACCTTTTCCGCCGGTGCCAACGATTGAAATGTTTTCCAGTGTGACAATACGGGGTAAAGCGGCAATGCCACTAACAAAAGCGCCAAACTGGTGATATGTACCGGTCATTTTTAGTGTGATAGGCAGTTCGGCATAAAACTCTATATGTTTTTCTGCGAGCGGCTTAAACAATTGAAACTCAATACCACTGGCAAGTCCTGTTTGCGATATATCAACTAATAAATCTTCAACTTCAGTTTTACTGGGAAGCTGGCGAAGCATGGCGCCAAATGAATCTTCCATTTCAACCATTTGTGCTTTATAGGCATCCAGGTTGGATGCTTTTAATTGTTTTAACTCAAAGTCTTCCTTTATGGTTTGCTCTTCTTTTGTAATTCGGGCAAGGTTGTCTTGTTGTGCCTGAATATCAAGAAAATAACCCAGTGTCAGCACGGCCAGGGCAACAATAATGATAAGCACAGCCTTAACCGCAATTGGCCAGGAGCCAACATTACTAAAGTCTAAATTGTTAAGATCAATATCTGCCATAATAAAAGTCTATGCTTTGTTTATTTTTTAGCCTGCGCTAATTGTTCTGCTTTTAAAATAAAGCTGCGCCCACCGCCTTTTTTGGCCTGGCCCTTTTTCTGAATAACATTCAGTTGCGGTTTAGTGAGCCAGGGTGAGTTATCTATATTTCGCATATAAGCGGAGATTCGGGCGTTTGATTGAGCAACCCCCGTTATGGTCAAGTTTTTACCTGACTGTTTAAGGCTCTCTATATGGATGCCTTCAGGAATGACTTTAACCATTTCTTCAAATAAATGAACAATACCCGGGCGATTGCGTTGTAATTGCTGGATAACATCCATACGTGCAAGTAAGCGTTTCTTTTCTTTTGCTAAACCATTAATCTCACGAATTTTCTTTTCAACGGCAGTAATTTCACTTTTTAAAAAGTTATTACGCGCTTCCTGTGCGCTAATTAAGCGGCCGTAGTGTAAGTGAGCAGCTAAAATAACCAGCAACATAAAAACAACGGATAATCCCATGATGGTGAGGAATTGGCGTAGTTGCTCTTTTCGTCTTTCTTCACGCCATGGCAGTAAATTAAGAGTTGCCATTAAACGATACTCCTCATGGCAAGCCCTGCTGCGACCATCAGAGCGGGCGCATCATTGCTTAAACTTTGTGTTTTTACTCTGGGGGCCAGGGTCATATTGGTAAAAGGATTCGCGACGGATGTATGGATACCAAGTTTATTCGCCACCATTTCATCAATGCCCAGCATCATCGCGCTACCGCCGGCAAGCACAATATGATCAACGTTATCATATTGACTTGAACCATAGAAAAACTGTAAAGAACGGCTGACTTGTTGCGTCATTGCTTCTTTAAAAGGTTCCAGTACTTCTGGTATATAATTATCGGGTAAACCGCCCTGACGTTTAGCCATGCCGGCTTCTTCATACGACAGGCCGTAGCGACGTTGAATTTCTTCTGTTAATTGCTTACCACCAAAAACTTGTTCCCGTGTATAGATGGTTTTGCAGTCATGCATGACATTGAGTGTTGTCATGGTTGCGCCAACATCAATAATGGCAATGGTTTTATCAACAGCTTGATCGGGTAAGTGAGGCACGATAAGTGATAATGCATTTTCCATTGCATAGGCTTCAACATCGACAATTTTTGCTTTTAATCCTGCGAGCTCAATGGCAGCAATACGGATGTCGACATTTTCACTGCGTGAGGCGGCAAGTAGTACGTCAATTTTTTCGGGTTCATTCTCTGATGGCCCAATGATTTCAAAATCGAGGTTAACTTCCTCTAAAGGATATGGAATATATTGATCTGCTTCGAGTTCAATTTGTTGTTCCATTTCATCGTCAGAAAGAGAGCCGGGCATGGAAATAACTTTTGTAATAACAGCAGAACCCGCTACAGAAACGGCCGTTAGTTTTGTCCGTGAGCCAGAGCGCTTGACTGCACGTTTTATCGCCTCCCCAACGGCTTCAACATCGGCGATATTTTTTTCAATAACAGAATTGGCAGGTAAGGGTTCAACCGCATAGCTTTCAACACGTAAACGATCGCCATTTTTACCGAGCTCCAGTAACTTAACCGCGGTAGAGCTGATATCCAGCCCTAAAATGGCAGGTTGTTTCTGTTTAAAAAAATCACCAAGATTCATAATCTTAAATTAACACCTATTAGGGGTTCGAGTTCCGTATTTTTCTTTATTTTGTATATAGTTACGGCAATTAATTACATAATACATTAGGTTGTGTGGACAACTATAGGACATATAATGAAAAATTACAATTGAACGTGACAGCTTTTCCTCGAGCCCATATACTTCCGCCTGTGCACTATTATCGGCACATTGGGCACAACCATAATAATATAGCGTGGATATATGAAGTCATTTTTTAAGAAATCGGTCACAGTTCTCGTAACTTTAACCTTAATTGGGAGTCTTTTAGCCGGCCTCTTCTTTGGCGGAGCTTATTTTTACCTTTCTCCCCGGTTACCGAGCATTGAAGCATTAAAAGAAGTGCAGCTACAGGTTCCTCTGAGGGTGTATGCAAAAGGAGGGGAATTGATTGCCGAGTTTGGTGAAATGAAGCGCTCACCGTTAAATTATGATGAATTCCCACAACATTTGATTAATGCGGTGTTAGCGGCAGAAGACGATCGTTTTTTTGAGCATCCCGGGGTGGATTATCAGGGTATCCTGCGTGCTGTTGTCCATTTAGTGAAAACAGGTAAAAAGGGACAGGGCGGCAGTACCATTACCATGCAAGTGGCGCGAAATTTTTTCCTCAGTCGTGAAAAAACGTATTTGCGAAAGTTAAATGAAATTTTTCTGGCGCTAAAAATTGAGGGTTTTTTAACAAAAGAGGAAATTCTTGCGCTGTATTTAAATAAAATTTATTTAGGAAAACGTTCTTATGGTTTTGCTGCGGCATCACAGGTTTATTATGGTAAAGACATTCAGGATCTGAGTATTGCTGAATTTGCCATGGTGGCGGGTTTACCAAAAGCCCCTTCAAGTTATAACCCGGTTAACAACCCGGAACGCGCATTACAACGCCGAAACTATGTGCTTGGACGAATGCACTTATTAAACTTTATTAGTGATGAAGAGTATAAGCAGGCACTTGGTTCATCTGATTTGGCAAAAGTACATGGTCAGGATATTGAACTTGAGGCACCTTATATTGCGGAAATGGTGCGAAATGAAATGGTTAACCGTTATGGCTCAGATGCGTATACCGGTGGCTACAGTGTTTATACAACCGTTAATGCCGACAGACAACGTGCTGCAAACAAAGCATTACGAAAAGCCTTGCTGGAGTATGATCGTCGACATGGTTACCGTGGGCATGTTGGTTTTTTTGATTTAGAAAGGGATCCCCAGAGAACAGATGAAACTAATGATATTGCCGAGCTGGATGATTTTGATATTTGGCGAAAAGAGTTAAATAAAATATCAAGCTACGGCACCCTGATTCCATCACTCGTGTTTCAGGTAAATGATGAAGAAGCTTATGCTTACACTGCGGAAAATAAAATAGTTTATTTACCCTGGGAACAGGTAAAGTGGGCCCGCACTTATATTGACGATAATACTGTCGAAAAAGAACTCACCTCGGTGCACGATAGGCTAAAAGAAGGGGATATTATTTATACCGTCCCTTCTGCAAAACCAGGTTGTAGTTGGTTAGCACAAAAGCCTACCGTTGGTGGCGCACTCGTTTCACTTAACCCGGAAGACGGCGCCGTCGAAGCGCTTAATGGCGGCTTTGATTATTATTCGGGCAGTAAATTTAACCGCGTCATCCAGGCACAAAGACAACCGGGCTCAAGTTTTAAGCCTTTTATATATACTGCAGCACTGGATAAAGGGTATACCGCAGCAAGTATTGTGGCTGATGCTCCTGTGGTTTTTAATGCGCCTGGATTAGAAGGTACCTGGCGTCCGGAAAATTATAGCGGGAAATTTTATGGTGATACGCGTTTACGTTTAGCCTTAATAAAATCACGTAACCTTGTTTCGATTCGTTTATTACGTGATATCGGTATTGGTTATGCCATTCGGTATGTGAAAAAATTTGGCTTTAGCAGCAAAATGTTGCCGCGTAATTTATCACTTGCTTTAGGCAGTGGCTCTTTAACACCTTATGATCTGTCACAAGGCTACGCTGTCTTCGCTAATGGGGGCTATCGTGTTGAACCTTATTTTATTGATTATATTATAGGTTCAAAAGATGAAATTATTTTCATGGCTGAACCTGAACAGGTGTGCGCCGCATGCCGGGAAACAGAAAAAGATATTAGTGAAGAGGTTGAAAGCAACGTAACTGATAAGCCAAATATAAAGGTTGCGGAGGAAAAAAATACTGAGCCATTGCCGGAAGATATTAGTGAGTCAGTTCTGTCTGTAATGAGTGAACAAGAGCAGTTACAAGTACTACAGGGGCCTAACTATTTGAAGTTAGCTAAGCAAGTTATATCTCCGCAAACGGCTTTTATTATTAATACCATGATGCGCGATGTTATCCGAAAAGGAACAGGGCGGGGTGCGTTAGTGATTGGGCGAAAAGATCTCGCAGGTAAAACGGGGACTACAAATGATCAGAGAGATGCCTGGTTTACGGGTTTTAATCCGGATCTGGCAACGATTGCGTGGGTGGGTTTTGACAACCCCAGACCCCTGGGTGAGCGGGAAACGGGTGCCCGTGCGGCCTTGCCAATGTGGATAGACTATATGCGTGATTCATTGCAAGGTGTTGAGGAAAAAGCGCTTAAGCAACCCCCCGGTTTGGTTTCGGCAAGAATTGATCCTAAGACGGGCAAACTTGCAAACGCAACAACTAAAAATGCTATCTTTGAATTCTTTTTAGAGAATCAGGTTCCAACAGAACAAACAGAATTTGTTGGTCAAGGACAAGCTGGCAAAGCAAATCAGGCCCCGCCTGCTGATATAATCGAAGATATTTTTTAATTTTGTAAAAGGTGTTTTATCTATGTCGCAGCGGGATCATGATCATATGCGTCAGCAGTTAGCGCAAAGAGCCGCACAGGTATTACTTGAAAGTGGTAGCCGGGACTTTTATGCGGCGAAACAAAAAGCCGCACATCAGCTTGGCGTCAAAGATACTCAAAGCTTGCCAAATAATTCTGAAATAGAACTGGCTTTGAGTGAGTACCAACGTCTTTTTCGCTCAAGCTCGCAGCCAGAACAACTTAGTTTATTACGTGAAATCGCTATTGAAGCGATGCATTTTCTTATCAGGTTTAACCCACGTTTAGTTGGTAGTGTATTAAGCGGAACAGCCGATATGCATTCCGTTATACGACTTCATGTTTTTGCTGAAACGGTAGAAAGTATTGGTTTTTATTTTCAGGATAAAAATATTCCCTGTGTGCTTGGTGAGAGACGTTTGCGTGTAAGCGCTGATGATTTCGAAACTTTCTCAACCTATGAATTTATTGTTGATGATGTTCGTGTGGAATTACTGGTCTTTCTTCCAAAGCAAAGAAAGATTCCTTTAAGCCCGGTTGATGGTAAACCGATGCGGCGTGCAGATCTGGCAGAAGTTGAGTTGTTGCTTAACCAGGGTTAACTTCGCGATCTTTAGCAACACCGGTGTCAATTGCCGCTTCTGCAACCGCCTTCGGTACAAAATCCTTCAGGCGGGGGTCAAAAGGTTTTGGAATAATATAATCTTTGCCAAATTCAAGTTTATCAACTCCGTATGCTTCAACAACGCTTTGTGGTGTTGCTTGCCGGGTTAATTCTGCTAATGCTTTCACCGCAGCAATTTGCATTTCTGTATTAATACAGGTTGCTCTTACATCTAAGGCGCCGCGAAATATAAACGGAAAACCTAAAACATTATTTACCTGATTTGGATAATCACTGCGGCCTGTCGCTAAAATAATGTCATCGCGCGTTTTCATCGCCAGTTCAGGATTGATTTCCGGATCGGGGTTTGACAAAGCAAATACGATGGGGTTTTCTGCCATCGTCTCCAGTATTTCGGGCTTTAAAAGATTGGGGCCGGATACGCCAATAAAAACATCTGCACCTTTCATTGCATCAGCTAAAGTTCGGCGTGATGATTCACGTGAAAATTCTTCTTTATACTGATTAACACCATCGCGACCGTTATAAACAACGCCTTTACGATCGACCAGATAAATTTTTCTTGCACCAAGACTTTTTAACATACGCATTGCAGCGATGCCTGCAGCACCCGCACCAAGACAAACAATATGCGCTTTTTCTATTGCGCGGCCACTGATTTCAAGTGCATTTAATAACCCGGCAGCAATGATGATCGCGGTACCATGTTGATCATCATGAAATACGGGGATGTTAAGTTCTTTTTTCAGTGCCTTTTCAATTTCAAAGCAACGCGGAGCAGCAATGTCTTCAAGGTTAATACCACCAAAGGTTGGTGAAATATTTTTAACTGTATTGACAAAATCTTCAACTGAGTCTGCATCTACCTCAATATCCATGACATCAATATCAGCAAATTTTTTAAATAAAACGGCTTTACCTTCCATAACAGGTTTGCCGGCTAAGGCACCGACATTGCCTAAACCTAAAACAGCAGAACCATCTGTAACAACAGCAACCAGGTTGCCTTTGTTGGTATATTGATAAGCGGCTTCTTCATTTTCTGCAATAGCACGCACAGGCGCAGCAACGCCCGGAGTATAAGCAAGGCTAAGATCATGTTGAGTATCACAGGGTTTGGTTAAGGCAGTTGCTGTTTTTCCGGGGGTGGGGTTCTCATGGTAATCAAGAGCCGCTTGTTTAAGTTCTTCTGCGGTGAGTTTTTTGTCGGTCATATTTTGTTTTAGCCTTTTTGTCCCAAAGGTAGGATGATTATAAGCATGTCGTTGTTATGACAATAAATTTTAAATTTGATTGTTAAGTGTAGCAGTTGATATTGCTCTAGTCAGTGTTTTGTATTGTTAGTGCTGCGGGGTGTTGGATTGTCATGCGTTGTTCATTTTTTCTTTTGTATATCCAACCACGAGCAATGAGGCGTTTTTTGAGTAAATCTCTGGGGTGATATTTTGAAAAGTAAGCAAGATCTTTTTTAAGAATCCGTAGAGCAAACCTGGAATTAAGATTTAACCAAAAAGATCCGCGGCTTTCGCCAATGCGTTGTACGGTTCCTGTTACCTGAAAAAAACCACGGTCTGAATTTTTTAGTGAGTCTGCTGAAATGGCTCGACTATATTGATGACGCCATATTCCGCGTTTATATTTTTTTGCCTCATGTTCCGCATCCTGGTAGCACTTTAAAAATTGAATGTTGGGTGGAATAGCAATGCTAAAACCCATGCCTGCTTTAATGAGTGTCGCGGCAATATTTTTATTATCGAGAGTGAAAATATGGGCAAGCCAGCGTTTGTGACGATCGCGTTGATCTTTCCCGTATACGACTTTAACGCGATTATTGTTTTTATGAATAATGTGTTGAAGCTGATTTTTGGCGGCAAGATAAAAGGGCTGGTCTTTTTTACCATTACGCCCTCGTTCAGGGGTATTGATGCCAATAAGCCGTAATTTTTGCCCGTTCGCCAGTTTTATGGTGTCGCCATCATAAACGCGGGCGACTTCCTGCGTTTCCTGAAATGATTCGGGGCTGCAGTTATTTGCATAAAGGGGAGAGGTAAAACTGCTAAGTGTTATAAACGCAAAAAGCGTCCAACTGGACGCTTTTTGTTTTACATACATACGGTAGAGCATGACAAATTATTTTTTGCCGTACTTTTGGTTGAACTTGTCAACACGTCCTGCAGTATCTAATAATTTTTGTTTGCCAGTGAAGAAAGGGTGGCATTGTGAACAAACTTCAATCGTTTGATCCTTACAGCTTGCAGAACGCGTTTCAAAAACGTTACCACAACTGCAAGTAACCGTAATTGCTTCGTATGCTGGATGAGTATCAGCTTTCATTTTAAAAGACCTCTAGTTTAAGCAGTACATCGCTTTCTGATTAAGATTCTCTTAAATCAGCACCATGCACATTATCGGACGGGCGATCATACGTAAAAGGTTGACCAGCAGCAAGCATTAATCGTCCAGGAGAGGGCTTTTTTAACTCTTTGGGAAAGAAATGACGTTGGCTGCGTCAACAGCTTCATCTGCAACCGCTTTATTTGTGGCCTGAGCTTGAATCATAGCAGAGAGTTGTTCAAATGTTTGCCACATTAGCTTTGATATTGCGAGACAAGATGCCCTGGTTGATCCTTTGTGGCGCTCTCTGGTGCGATCAATCTGCCACTGCAACCCCTGTAATCGTTGCTGCCGCTCCTGGGTTGCGCTCTCAATAAAGCTCGATATTTTTTCCTGGCGTAATTGTTCAAATTTTTCAGGATCAGAAGAAGCGAGTGTTGACCATTTTTCAAAATCAATATGATTTACGGAAATATCAGACATTTGCTTAAGCTCATAATCTATTTATATCGTGTATTTATGATGTTCGATATGTGACAAGTTGTCAAAAACTGCACACAATTTATCTAGCTATTATGAGAAGTGAATTCTTGACTTTTGAGAGGGGCAGGGTCTGAGGGATCCCCACGAAATTTAACATTCCCTGTCATTGCTGACGAACCGCGTAGCGGTTCATTAAGTAATGCCAGAACGTGCGGAGCAGGTTAGGGTAATACTGACGAACCGCGTAGCGGTTCATTAAGTACAATGACGTGGTATTAATCGAGCATGAATAGGTTTTTTACTAAGCTGTTGTTTTTGATCGATTTTATTAATAACTTCGTGGGGATCCGTCAGGGGCAGGACATGCATTGGACATAAAAAAAGGGGATGTTCATCCCCTTTTTTATTCTAACTCTTACTTTCTAGCGTTTCATGGAGTCAAAGAAATCATTATTTGTTTTAGTTGCCTTGAGGCGATCATGTAAGAATTCCATGGCACCAATTTCATCCATGTCATGAACCACTTTGCGTAGAATCCACATTTTTTGCAGCTCGTCAGGTTTGGTAAGTAATTCTTCACGGCGCGTGCCTGAGCGACTGATATTAATGGCGGGATAGAGACGTTTTTCGGCAATTTTACGATCCAGATGAATTTCCATATTGCCCGTGCCTTTGAATTCCTCGTAAATCACATCGTCCATACGAGAGCCGGTTTCAACCAATGCGGTTGCCAGAATCGTTAGGGAGCCGCCTTCTTCAACATTACGTGCAGCACCGAAGAAGCGTTTTGGACGGTGTAGGGCGTTTGCATCAACACCACCGGTTAATACCTTGCCGGACGATGGAATAACGGTGTTGTAAGCGCGTGCAAGGCGGGTAATAGAGTCTAATAAAACAACGACGTCTTTTTTATGCTCAACCAGACGTTTTGCTTTTTCGATAACCATCTCCGCGACCTGGACGTGACGGCTTGCGGGCTCGTCAAATGTTGAAGAAACAACTTCTCCGCGCACAGAGCGTGACATTTCGGTGACTTCTTCAGGGCGCTCATCAATTAATAAGACGATTAAATGGCAATCGGGATTATTGTTCGTAATAGCATGAGCAATATCATGCAGCATCATTGTTTTACCTGCTTTAGGCGGAGATACGATCAAACCACGTTGACCCTTACCAATCGGGGCTGTGAGGTCGATGATACGCGCGGTCATATCCTCTGTACTACCATTTCCCGTCTCGAGGAAAAGGCGCTCATTAGGGTGCAATGGGGTTAAGTTTTCGAATAAAACTTTATTTTTGGTATTTTCCGGGGAATCAAAGTTAATTTCGTTCACTTTTAACAAAGCAAAATAACGCTCGCCATCTTTTGGCGGACGAATTTTTCCTGCAACGGTATCGCCCGTGCGGAGGTTAAAACGGCGAATCTGGCTTGGAGAAACATAAATATCATCCGGGCCAGCAAGGTATGAACTATCTGCAGAACGTAAAAAGCCGAAACCATCCTGTAAAATTTCTAACACGCCATCGCCGTATATATCCTCACCTTTTTTTGCGTGGGATTTTAAAATTGCAAAAATAATATCTTGTTTTCGGGAGCGGGACAGGTTGTCTATGCCCATGTTAGAGGCAATATTAATGAGTTCAGGGACGGGGGTTTTCTTAAGTTCAGATAAATTCATATTTGAGAGTTCTTTAGTGGGTTATGTGGATGTATTAAGTTTTTAGTGGGTACGATTCGGAGTTGCGCAAAGGCGGAATTACGGCGTACAGGTTTTTAAAGTTATTTTGAAGTATTTTTTGAGATTATCCGCTAATGCATTTGTCAGAGCGAAGCGAAAAGGTTAAAAAAGTTTGAAATTAGTTATGTAACGAACATTAGCATTAAAATTTAAAAACGTCCAGCTTCACAACGTATCGTTCCAGATTTAATTTGATATTTACTGGAACGGGAAGCCGGGCGTTTTGAGGTACCTTAAAGGTTGCTATCAATAAAGGCAGCAAGTTGAGATTTTGAAACGGCACCGACTTTTGTTGCTTCAACACTACCGTTTTTGAAAATCATCAATGTTGGAATACCACGAATACCAAATTTAGGCGGTGTTGCAGGGTTTTCATCGATATTGAGTTTAGTAATTTTAAGTTTGCCAGCATATTCTTCTGCAATCTCGTCGAGAATAGGGGCAATCATTTTGCAAGGGCCACACCAGTCTGCCCAATAATCAACTAATACGGGGCCTTCTGCATTTACAACTTCGGCATCGAAGGTGTCATCTGTGGCATATACGATCTTGTCGCTCAAGGTAATGTCTCCTGTTGACGTTCTGTTTTTTTGATTGTAGTCGGTTTTGAAAAAAATCTATACCTCCATTTGAGCCTAAGCGAGCGCATATTTCAAGTTTAATCTTGCCGATATCTGTTAGACTACGCGCCATGAGCGAACAACATTTAACCACAACAAAATTTTCCGGCTTTGATTTGCCTGCAAACGTGCTGCAAGGTATTGAAGAATCAGGCTTTTCTTATTGCACCCCGATACAGGCTGAGTCACTACCTTTTGCTTTGCAAGGTAAAGATATTGCGGGACAGGCACAAACAGGTACCGGTAAAACCGCCGCTTTTTTATTAGCGGCCTACGCGCATTTGTTAAAAAATCCTGCCTCGCAGTCGCGAAAGAAGAATCAACCTCGCTGCATTGTGCTTGCACCCACGCGAGAGCTTGCTGTGCAAATTCATAAAGATGCTGAAATGCTGGGTAAATATACCGGCTTAAAGCATGTCGCTGTCTTTGGTGGCACGGGCTATGACACGCAAAAGCAGGCGATTATCGACGGCGTTGATTTATTAATTGGCACGCCTGGCCGCATTATTGATTACTTTAAACAAGGCGTATATGACTTAAAACAAATTCAGGTTTTAATCCTTGATGAAGCCGATCGTATGTTTGATTTGGGCTTCATTGATGACATTCGCTATTTAATACGCCGGATGCCGGATGCCGATAAACGTTTAAGCATGTTATTTTCAGCCACGTTGTCACATCGCGTCGCTGAGCTTGCGTATGATCATATGAATGATCCTGCAGAAGTGGTGATTAAGTCTGAGAACGTGACCGCCGATCGGGTAACACAAACGGTTTATTACCCTGCGATGGATGAAAAAATTCCATTACTACTTGGTTTACTTAATAGCCTTGATGATCAACGTATTGTTATTTTCATCAATACCAAGCGTGTAGCTGAAAAGATTGATGCTTATTTTAAAACAAATCATATTAATGGTGCGATGTTATCGGGTGATGTACCTCAGAATAAACGTTTGCGCATTATGGAAGATTTTACCGCAGGCAAAACGCGTGTACTCGTGGCCACTGATGTCGCTGCACGTGGCTTGCATGTTGAGGATGTTAGCCTGGTCATTAACTATGATTTACCGAATGATGCAGAAGATTACGTGCACCGTATCGGGCGTACCGGGCGAGCGGGTGCAAGTGGTGTTGCGATTAACTTTGCCTGTGAAGATTATGCTATGGCCTTGCCTGATATTGAGCAATATATCGGGCATAAAATTGAAGTGTCAAAAATTACCAACGAGATGTTGCTGAAACCTAATGCGCCTGCAAGAATCGAACGCAGAAGCAAGAAAAAGACGCATCATAAAAAATCCGCCCAAGGAAATAAGCCTCATCATAAAGGTGGTAAGCCACATCACCACAAAAGCGATAAGAACAAACACCATAAGAATAAGTCTGACTCAGAAAAATCTCATCAGCCTAAAGCTGCAAAAAGAAACCCCCGGCAACATGCTAAAAAGAAAACGGCTAATCAAAACAGGGTAAAACCGGGAAGTAATAATGCGAAACCCGCTCAAAATAATGCACAAAAGCCGTTAGAAAATAAAAACACCGGCTTTGTTGGCGGAATTATTCAAAGCTTAACAGGACTGTTTAAGCGCGGTTAGTCAGAACAATTTAAGCGGATAAGTCATTATCAGCCGGTAGGAATTTCTTGCTTGCCTGAAAGACTTCTTCCGCTGAAATCGCTTTGAGGCCAAGTTCTGAGTGAGGATAATTTTCAGCGCATAAGATCGATAATTTTTCATCCTGCGTGTAAGGCGCGCAGTCTTTAGGGTTGTGGCCAGAAAATAATTCCAGCAAGTTTGTGCCAACCGCTGCTGCAATATGCGCAGGCCCTGTATCGGGTGAGACTAATAGATTCATTCTTGATAGTGTTGCTTTGTAGCGCTCAAAATTTGGTTTTGGAATCAGAAGATTTACGCTGTTATTACTCGCGGCAACAATACGTTGACCAAGCGCTTCTTCATCGGGTAATAAATCAACAATGACTTTAATATCAATATTATTTTGTTGTGCGTAACCAGAAAAGTATTCTGCGAGTTTGCCCCAGTTTTTTTCTGGCCATGATTTATGGATAAGCATTTTTCCTTTTCGGCCTATACCCTTGGCAAGCCCACTAAAACTTGGGTGTAAACCAATGACGAAAGTATCCCCTGTTATACCGACACTTTGTAAAAGTTCGTCCGACTGTTGTTCGGCTTGTTGTGTTACAGGAAGGTAAACTGGATTGCTTGTTTTACTTAAGCCCGGGTTGACCAGGTGCAAGCAACGTTCTGCAAAGTTGGTTTCAGCGCGTTCTATATTTTGAAGGGTGTGCTGTTGTGCATTAGTGTTTTGGAATAATTTTTTAAAGCTGGCTTTGGTTTCAAAACAAAAAATATGTTCAAAGCGGGTTTGTTGAATCAGTTTTTTTAGCTGGCTGCGCTGGATAAACGGAAAAAGTTTTTTTCGATCGAGTAACCATACGTTTTGAATCTGTGGATGAAAGCCATTTAATACCCGTTTACCGTCCGGGCTGGTTAGCAGAGTTATTTCAGCATGCGGATATTTTTCGATTAGCGCTGTGAGTGCAGGGGTGATCATAACCATATCACCAGCTCTTCCTATGCGTATAACGAGTATTTTCATTGTAAAATTCTTATTGGCTTGCTTTAAATATGAATATATTTGACCTGTGTATCAAGCTACCGATAGAATCACAAATCCTGTAATTACAACTATATATGAAGAATTATGACAATTAAAGTAGAGCTTTCTTACGGCGAGATGCTGGATAAAATTACCATTTTACAAATTAAAAGTGAACGTATTTCAGATGCCGGTAAAGTTGCCAATGTGAACAAGGAGTTAAGCTTACTAAGTGGGTTGTGGGAATCAGATGAAAAATCCGGTATCGATATTAGCGAAGAGTTCGCCAGGCTCAAAAAAATAAATGAAGCACTTTGGGATATTGAAGATGACATTCGCGATAAGGAGCGTGCCAAAGAGTTTGATGAAAGGTTTATTGAATTAGCGCGCGCGGTGTATGTTACCAATGATCAACGGGCTGATATTAAACGCGTTATAAATATAAAGTTGGGCTCAGATCTGGTTGAAGAAAAATCCTACGCCGATTACAGCTAGTGGTTTAGCGCATATTTTTTGCTTGTCGCCAGAGCTGGATGGTCGGATATTTTTTGTAAGCACCGCTTATGACATATTGTAAAATATTACGTAAACGATAGAACCACACCACAGATTCAACACGGATGATTTCTTTTCCGTTTTCATCAAAAAATATAATAGTCGGGCTGTAATTAATGTTCAGTTGTTCAGCCCATTCTTTTGCCGATGTTTTTTCCCCCGATGGGGTGACAATGGCTTGATTACTATTAACATCAAGTTGTACCGCTTCGAGTTTTAACAATTGCGTGTCAATTTCCGCCCTGCTTAATGGGCCTCCATGTAAGACATCACAGGCGTGGCAACGCTTGTGTTCAAATATCACCATTAATGGCTGGGCTGCTTTAAATCGACTTCGATCAAGTAAATGTGGTGGTGGGTTAAAATTTTCATTGTAGTTAAGTTCGGGTTTGCCATAGCTAAGGGCTGTTTCGGCCCTGGCCATGTATTTTCGAAAGGATTCTTTTTTGTAGTGCTCATCTGCGACATACTCCAGTGCAGCACGAAACTGGTAGGGTGGACGGTAGCCCCTTAGACGTAAAACTTCCTGTCCTTTTATATTATAAAAAAGTATTGAAGGGGTGAAGTTGGTTTTCTTTAAAGCAGAAAATGTTTTTTCCGAGTAGGTTTTACCATCTAAGTTGATGACGGGACGTTGTCCTTTGACATTAATTGCAACGACATCAAAGTTTTTTTGCGTGTATTGAACGATATCTTTTTGGCCCCAGTTCTTTTCTAGGTGGGCTTTACAATAAGGGCAAAATTTTTGTCCGAAATAAATGATTAAACCTTTTTTATTTTGTTCTTTTGCCTCTTTTATATCTTCTTCAATTTCAAGAAAACTTAGTTTAAACCAGTCTGGTAAGGTCAGGGCTTCTTCTAAGGGCCGATCGCTGAAATTGATATCCTCATCGATTGCGGAATAGGCATTAAATGTACAGCTAAGAGTAAGCAGTAAAATGAGTAGTCGATTTTTAAGGAGGGATAAATTTAACAAGATAGTCATATGGTTTACTGCAGGTTATTTATTCTGCTTCTGGCACGGCCTCTGAAAGTAACAGGTTAACACGCAAGTGCTAGCCGTTAATAACCAAAATAAAAAAAATCCAATAGTATAGCCACCTAAACGGCTGACTTGTTCGAAACCGCCAAGTGCCATTAATAACTGAGGATCAAAAGCGGTAAAAAATAAGATAGTTGCAACGCCTGCGGTAAGAAAGGATGGCCAAAGAATGGAGATAACTTTTTGAATTGTAGGGATATTTTGCTGTGCCATAGCCATAAGCCTATCTCCTTTTCGATGAAGTAACAAATTATTAATTTAGTGTCCATGTTCTTTGTTGTGGAAGGGTAACCCGCCCGCTAATACGCCAGTTTTTCTCCTGTGGTTCTAAAATAACGGTCCAATTGCCGCTACGTATTTTATTTATTCTGCCGGTATAGCTTTTCTTATCCGGTGACAGAAATAATGTTATGTTTTGATCGTGGTTTGCCCGAGTTGTGTGTGCAAGTTGCAATGTTAATCTGGGCGGTAACGGGGTCAGCTTACCTGTTAATTTCAGAGTCAGTGTTTGCGTTAACGGAACCCAGCTAACCTCTGAGCTTAATTTTAATTCTTGCGCATACTGGTTTCGCTCAAGCGTCTGGTTTATTGCCAGACCGGCTTTGTAATAATCATCTTTAACCAGACCGTCATCAGATTGTACGGCAAGGATAATCGTTGCAATACCTGCGATGACCGCGGTCGCGGGAAAAAAGATCAGAAACCAGGGCCAAAACTGCTTATACCAGATAGGCGGGGCGATTTCTGTGGGTGAATGATTGATCACTTTGTTAACGGCCCTATAAAGCGTGCTTTTTCAACAACCGATAAATTGTCCTGATCGGTGGCTTTTAAATAAAAATTAATATTACTACTGGTCTTTTTTAAGTTTATCGGGTCAACCTGAATGCGTACAGCAAGAGTATAGACCTCACCTGATTTTATTTTGATATTTTTTTCAGGCTGAATAAAAACCATGTTTTCAAGACCATCGCTGTGAAGCTGATAGGAATGTTCTTTAGTATCCATATTAATCAGCTTTAAGGTATAGATGTTTTCAACTAAACCATCAGCGGTTTCCCGGTATAATGAATTACGATCACGAATAATATCCAGCTCAAGTGGAATACGTGTAGCGATACTGTAAATCAATGTCATTGAAATGAGAATAAGTAAGGATGCGTAAATAACAATGCGCGGTCGAAACAGATGCGTTTCTTTTCCATCAATTCGGTTTTGCGTGGTGTAGCGCACAAGGCCTTTTTCATAGCCCATTTTGTCCATAACATCATCACAGACATCGACACACGCTGCGCAACCAATACATTGGTATTGCAAACCCTCTCTTATATCAATACCGGTAGGGCAAACCTGAACACATAACGTGCAGTCAATACAATCGCCTAAACCTTCCTTTTTAGGATCGGCCCCTTTCTTGCGGGCGCCACGTGATTCGCCACGTTGTTCGTCATAGGAAATAATCAGTGTGTCTTTGTCAAACATGGCACTTTGGAAGCGCGCATACGGACACATATAAATACACACCTGTTCACGCATCCAGCCCGCGTTGCCATAGGTAGCAAAAGCGTAAAAAATAATCCAGAAAGTTTCCCACGGACCGAGCGAAAACTGTAACAGGGCCTGGCCCAGATCAATAATGGGGGTGAAGTAACCGACAAAGGTAAAGCCTGTCCATGCAGAAAGTGTGAGCCATAAAAAATGTTTAATACCTTTTAAATAAAGCTTGTGCGAACTCATGGTGGCTTTATCAAGTTTTATTTGTTGATTACGTGATCCTTCAACTTTTCGCTCGATCCATAAAAATACTTCAGTCCAAACGGTTTGCGGACAGGCGTAGCCGCACCATAAACGTCCGGCAAGTGCAGTGAAGAAGAAAAGGGAAAGTGCGGCAATAATTAATAAGGCCGCAAGATAAAAAAAATCCTGTGGCCAGAAGGTTAAACCAAAAATATAAAATTTACGCGCAGGGAGATCAAACAAAACGGCCTGATGACTATCCCAGCGTAACCATGGAACAAAGTAATAACCACCAAGTAACAAAAATACACCGCTTGTGCGTAAGCGGGCAAACCAACCGGACACTTTTCGCGGGTAAACTTTTTTATGTTTCTCGTAAAATTCTTCAGAGTCATCTGCGGGAATATTTGCGGTGTTTTTTTTCATTGAGAGTTTAAATTTGTATGCTTATGAAACATTAAAAAAATATCAAAAAATTCTTTAATGTCTGCTGGTCTGAGAGTAAAAAGCCTGTTAATACTACTCAACATATTAACAGGCTTATAGTTCTTACTTATTACTTAAGCTATAAATATAAGCAGCCATTAAGTGCGCTTTATCTTCACCGAGAAAGTCCCGATGCGCCGGCATAACACCGGTACGTCCTTTCGCGATTGACTGGGCAATAATGCCTGCAGAACCACCATATAACCAAATATTATCGGTTAAATCGGGTGCGCCGAGCGCTTTATTACCTTTACCATCAGCGCCATGGCATGCAATACACATGACATTAAATTGTTGTTTGCCTGCTTTAGCCATTGCGACATCATGTTTGCGTCCGCTTAAACTGATTACATATTGAGTAACATCTTTAACGCCTTGTTTGCCAATGACCGCTTCCCAGGGCGGCATTACACCGATACGTCCATCGAGAATAGTCGTTTTAATATCACTGGCATTACCGCCCCACAACCAGTCGTTATCTGATAAATTTGGGAAACCTTTTGCACCACCGGCATCAGAGGCATGGCAAGTGGCACAATAGTTTAGGAATAAACGTTGCCCCACTTTAGTTGCATTACTGTCTTTGGCTAAGCTGGGAATATCCTGTTTAGCGAAGCTGGCAAAAATAGGGTCGTAGGTTTTGTTGGCATGTGAAATTTCTTCATCATACTGTCCTGTTTGGCTCCAGCCTAGTGTGCCTTTGTAATTACCCAGACCAGGGTAAAGCGCAAGATAAACCAAAGCAAAAACAATAGTGAAATAGAATAACCATAGCCACCAGCGCGGTAATGGATTGTTGTATTCTTCTAAGTCACCGTCCCACTTGTGGCCGGTGACATCCCCTTGCTTGGCTTCATTGGCGTGTGACTTGCTTGCCCATTTAATTAACCAGTAACATGCCAAAATATTCGCAACGGTAATGAGTGCAATGTACCAACTCCAAAAATCACTCATGTTTGTCTCCTTTTAATTTTTTTTTAGTAGGGTGCTCGACTTCATTAAACGGGAGTTGTGAGGCATCTTCAAAACGACGTTTACTTTTACCACTATAAGCCCACCAAACTATTCCAATAAATACCGCAAACAGAACCACGGTATACCAACTTCTAAAATCATTTATATCCATCATGATCTCCTGGGTTATCTCCGCGTTTTGATTGCAGTACCGAGCTCTTGTAAATAGGCAATAAGAGCATCCATTTCAGTTTTATCTTTCACATCATTTTCTGCGCTAGCAATTTCAGCATCACTGTAGGTTTCGCACTTTCCACAGGTAGATGATATTAAAGTATTCATCACGCGCATTTTTTTCGCTGTTTCTTTGCCATCAATTTTGTTCTCGGCTAACCAGGGAAAGCCGGGCATGTTGGATTCAGGAACAACATCACGTGGATTAATCAAATGAACACGTTGCCAGTCATCGGAGTAACGACCACCGACACGAGCCAGATCCGGCCCGGTACGCTTTGAACCCCATTGGAATGGATGATCATAAACAGACTCTCCCGCTACAGAATAATGACCATAGCGTTCAGTTTCTGCACGGAAGGGGCGAATCATCTGAGAGTGACAGTTATAACAGCCTTCACGTATATAAACATCGCGACCTTCTAAACGGAGTGCGCTATAAGGTTTAAGACCTGCGACAGGCTCCGTTGTGTCCTTGGTAAAAAATAAAGGAACAATTTCAACCAAACCACCTACGCTAATGACGAAAACGATGAGTATCATCATTAAGCCTATATTTTTTTCAACGACTTCATGACTCATGCTTTGTTTCTCCCTTAATAGTTTTCCAGACGTTATAGGCCATTACAAACATGCCGACGAGGAATAATAAACCGCCTATAAAACGTACTGTGTAATACGGATAGGTAGCTTCGAGTGAATCGACAAAACTATAGGTTAAGGTGCCATCAGCATTAACAGCGCGCCACATTAATCCCTGCATTACACCTGCAATCCACATTGATGATATGTATAAAACAATACCAATCGTTGCAATCCAAAAATGTGTGTCAATCAATTTAATGGAATACATTTGTTCACGTTCAAACACCTTCGGTATTAAGAAATACACCGCACCTATAGTGACCAAAGCAACCCAGCCTAATGCTCCGGAATGCACATGACCTATTGTCCAGTCAGTGTAATGCGATAATGCATTAACCGTTTTGATGGCCATCATGGGACCTTCAAAGGTTGACATGCCGTAGAAGGACAACGATACGATTAAGAATTTAAGAATGGGATCGGTGCGTAACTTATGCCAGGCACCGGATAAGGTCATCATCCCGTTGATCATGCCACCCCAGGATGGAGCAAGCAGCACCAGGGAGAACACCATACCGATAGATTGTGCCCAATCAGGTAGTGCGGTGTATTGAAGGTGATGAGGACCTGCCCACATATAGGTAGAAATTAATGCCCAGAAATGCACAACGGACAGACGATAAGAATAAATTGGACGTCCGACCTGTTTAGGGATGAAGTAGTACATAATCCCTAAGAAACCCGCTGTTAAGAAAAAGCCTACCGCATTATGACCGTACCACCATTGCACCATGGCATCGATCGCACCGGGGTAGAATGAGTAGGATTTCGTTAAACTCACCGGCAGCGCCATACTGTTTACAATATGCAACACCGCAACAGTCAGAATGAATGCACCGAAAAACCAGTTGGCAACATAAATATGTTGTACCTGACGTTTCATGATGGTGCCAAAAAAGACCACGGCATAGGCAACCCACACTACGGTAATGAGCAGATCGATGGGCCACTCAAGTTCCGCATATTCTTTACCACTGGTCATACCCAACGGAAGACTAATTGCGGCAAGTAAAATGACCAGGGTCCAGCCCCAGAAGGTGAAGGCGGCCAGTTTGTCGGAAAATAAACGCGCCTGACAGGTGCGCTGCACGACATAGTAGGAAGTCGCAAAAAGTGCCGAACCACCAAAGGCAAAGATGACCGCATTGGTATGTAGTGGTCGTAAGCGACTATAAGTTAACCAGGGTAAATCAAAGTTGAGTGCAGGCCAAACCAGTTGCGCGGCTATAAGGACCCCGACGGTCATACCGACAATTCCCCAGATCACCGTCATTACGGTAAACTGACGTACAACGGTATAGTTGTATGTATTTTCTGTTTCCATAGTTTTCCCTTATTGTTATACGTTATAACTACTAGTAATTAATATAGTCCAATAGCTGAATAAGTCTGCCTCAGATTAAATCTGGACTCGTTGATCTAGATCAAATCAACTTGGAATGCAGGGAATGCAGGGAATGCAGGGAATGCAGGGAATGCAGGGAATGCAGGGAATGCAGGGAATGCAGGGAATGCAGGGAATGCAGGGAATGCAGGGAATGCAGGGAATGCAGGGAATGCAGGGAATGCAGG
>Ga0316207_10000558_pt1 | contig 57365 bp, 54 predicted proteins | sample 6weekpyrite_MG_FD_204943 | JGI IMG/M metagenome (GOLD analysis project Ga0316207, IMG submission 204943) | Microbial mat bacterial communities from mineral coupon in-situ incubated in ocean water Damariscotta River, Maine, United States -... | ecosystem: Environmental > Aquatic > Marine >...
TATCCCTATGACCATACCATTGATTGTTTTCATTTTTTTCACCCATGGATTTTAAATCATTTTGAGTACTGTACCGCAAAATATCGAATCAGCCTACATGATATGTTCGGATATCGTGCAAAAGCATTATGAAAATTTTCCTGTTGCATCAATCCTGTTACCCCAAAAACTACGCAAGCCCATTAGTGCCATTTATTCATTTGCGCGGACTGCGGATGATCTAGCCGATGAGGGGGATTTGACGCCATCAGCAAGACTAACGGCATTAGCCGCATATGAAGAATCTTTTAATAACGTTTTAATTTCTAATTCTAGCGACGATCCGGTTTTAGTTGCTTTGGCTCACAGTATTTCGGCTTTCAATTTAACACCAAACCTGTTTACTGACTTAATTAGCGCATTTAAGCAAGATATTACAAAAAACCGCTACCATGATTTTTCAGAAGTTCTCGATTATTGCAGCCGGTCAGCAAACCCAGTAGGACGATTACTACTACAGCTGGTAGGAAAAGATCATCCCAATGCAAGAAGCTTAAGTGACCAGGTTTGCAGCGCATTACAACTTATCAATTTTTATCAGGATATCGGTCAAGATTTTGATGAAAATAATCGAATATATTTAGCAGAAGACGAAATGCTAGCAGCAGGTATAAATGAAAATCATCTTGAAAAACGGCTTAATGATGAAAAATTCAAGTCATTCATGAACCAACAGATTATTCGCGCTACCGACATGTTGATATCAGGTTACCCCTTGTGTCAGCACATTGGAGGGCGACTTGGCTTAGAACTTAAAACGACTATTCACGCCGCACACACCGTATCGATGAAAATGTTAGCCCAAAATGACTGTTTTATTCGTCCAAGACTATCCAAAACAGATTGGCCAATGATATTATTTAAAAGCGTTTTCAATATAACGCCCATACCAGTAACAGGTAATACATAATAATATGAACGCTGAAGAATATTGTCAGGAACAAGCCGCCTCAAGTGGTTCAAGTTTCTATTACAGCTTTCTTTTTCTACCATCAGATCAACGACAGGCAATCACAGCGTTATATGCGTTTTGTCGTGAGGTCGATGATATTGTAGACGAATGCAGCGATCCATCTATTGCTATTACGAAGCTTAATTGGTGGCGCGATGAAATCACACGGGTTTTTCATGGCACGGCACAGCACCCTGTAGGAATTGCATTAAGCAAGTTCACCAAAAAATTCTGTCTTGACGAAAAACACTTTCATAGCATTATTGATGGCATGCTAATGGATACTCAGCAAACTCGATACACGAATTTTAAAGAGTTAGAAACTTATTGTTACCGCGTTGCTGGCGTTGTAGGTTTACTTGCCATCAAGATTTTTGGTTACCGAGATCCAGCAACGCAGCAATATGCTGAAGATTTAGGTCTTGCATTTCAACTCACTAATATTTTAAGAGACGTAAAGGAAGATGCGAGCCGTGGCCGTATTTATCTACCTTTAGATGAATTAAGTCGCTTCAATGTTACCGAAAAAGATATTATTGCTGGTCAGTTTAATGATCAACTTAGAAATTTATTTGAATTTCAAGCCCAGCGTGCAGAGCACTACTATAAAAAAGCCTATGACACGCTACCTAAAGAAGACCGCTCTCTACAACGAAGCGGGTTAATTATGGCCGCGATTTATCACGCACTACTCGAACGAATTAAGAAACGTCACTATAATGTTTTATCAGAGTCCATACGCCTCTCACCACTAAACAAACTTTGGATTGCCTGGCGCACATACCGCAAGGAACTAAAAGCAAACAAGGCATGAAAAAGAGAAAACCTCAATCTGTAATCATTGTTGGTGGTGGCTGGTCAGGTTTAACTGCGGCTGTTGACCTGTTAGCTAAAGGCTTTCAAGTAACGTTATTTGAATCTGCTAAGCAGCTCGGGGGTCGTGCTAGATGCATCGCCTTTGGTGAACACCGCGTAGATAATGGGCAACACCTGCTTCTAGGCGCGTATAATAAAACATTGTCTATATTCGATACTTGTCATGTTATAGAGAACAATGTGTTGTTACGTCAACCGCTTAATTTATTAGTCATTGGCAAAAATCAACAAGAATTAAAGTTGGAATTGATGCAGTTACCTGTTCCTATTAACATTCTATTTGCATTTCTACGATTGAAAAATACTTCCTTACGCATTCGAATTAAAACATGCTTGTTTCTTATTAAGCTAAGAATGAAAAAATTTAAACTAAAAAATGACATTAGCGTTAGAGAATTATTACAAACTCAACCTGAAGAAATGATTCGCCTATTTTGGGAACCACTATGCTTAGCTGCTCTGAATACATCAATTGATGAATCATCAGCACAAATTTTCTTAAATGTTTTAAAAGATAGTTTTACTAAAAATGTAGAATCATCTGATTTACTTATTCCTAAAGTTGATCTGGCTAATTTATTTGTTCATCCAGCCATGCAATACATCGATCAACAAGGTGGCAATATTCTATTAGGAAAAAAAATAACTCAATTACAGTCTAAAAACGCATTAGTATCAGCTATAGATGCAGATGGAAATACCTATTCTGCTGATCACATTATTCTTGCCGGTTCACCCTCTAGCACGCTAGCTTTGTTAAACAACTCTGATTTACTTTTAGATAGCCAACAGGCTTTAAGCACTTTTGAGTATGAACCTATATGTACTATTTACCTTCAATACCCTGAACATATTTCTTTACCACAACCGATGGTTGGTTTGAGTGATGCAACAGGTCAGTGGATATTTGATCGCAGCTTTTGTGAACAAAAAGGATTAATGGCTGTTGTCATTAGTGCATCAGGTCCGCATATGCAACTTGATAAGCTGACCCTCGCACAAATCGTTGCTGACGAGCTTTCTGAACTTTTTGGCTGGCCCGATGCTCAACAATCTCTGGTAATTCGAGAAAAACGTGCCACGTTTAGAGCACGCGTGAATATCAATCAGTCTCGTCCAGAAAATGCGACGTCCAATGATAGAATTTGGCTCTGTGGTGATTATACGGCAAGTCCCTACCCCGCGACCCTCGAAGCCGCAGTGCAGAGTGGGTTACAATGCAGTCAACTTATTTCCAATCATTACTAGACTTATAAAGGTCGATTTCACTATGTCATCATCCATACCCACTGGCTATAAGCCGAGTAAATCGCTTCTCAAAGATCGCGTCATTCTTGTAACGGGCGCCGGGGATGGTATTGGTAAAGCTGCCGCGAAAATATACGCACGGCATGGCGCCAACATCGTACTAACAGGTCGTACAAGCCATAAACTAGAATCTGTTTACGATGAAATTGTCGCTGAGGGACATCTGGAGCCTGCTATTTTCCCTCTCGATCTCGCAGTTGCCAGCCATGATGATATTCTTGGACTTGCAGGTGGTATTGCGCAAGAATTTGGTCGCCTTGATGGTTTATTGAATAATGCCGCTGAATTAGGTTCACTCACCCCCGTTGACCATTACCCTGCTGACTTGATGCAACGTATTCTAGCCGTCAATTTACAAGCACCCTTTATGCTAACCCAAGCTTGCTTACCTTTACTAAGACAAGCTGTTGATTCAGCAATACTTTTTAGCACCACTGACGCATATGAAAAATCGGGCGCATATTGGGGGGCATACGGAATATCTAAACAAGCGCTTGATGCGTTTATGTTCATTCTTGCAGATGAACTTGAAAATAATACCCCAATCAGGGTAAACGCCATTGATCCCGGACCTATCCGTACGCGATTACGTCATTTAGCTTATCCTGCTGAAGACTTGAGCAAGCTCAAACTTCCTGAGGACGTGGCTTCCAGCTACCTTTATATGATGGGCCCAGACAGTAAAAAACTGCACGGACAAATCATACAAGCCCAATAACCTAAAAATTATAGGGTTAATCGGCAAGATTTTTCCGCTATTGCCGCTCATAAGTGCCAAAAATTTGTCATTTTTCTACCTTGCAAAAAGATCATTCTGTAACTATATGTTTTACATAGATTTGTATAAGATGTAAATCATGGCATGGTTTTCGCATTAGGAATAACAGAACATACGTTTTGAGGATGTACCGATTATGGCTCGATTACAACATACTGAAGCTAAGATACTGGATAGCCACTTTCTAGAAAGCCGCAATGGTGCGCTGGCTGCAGCAATGCCGCTAGAAGACAGAAATGCTACCGCTTATAAAGTCGATTGGGAGCTAAATCGCAAACTTCAAACAAGCTTGTCGGTGAATGACATTAGTAACATCTTCTTTGATGGCATACAGCCAGAATTCCACTTTGCACAAATGATTTTTGACCAACAAAGTAGCAGTGCCAGTATCGTTCTTGGTGAAAAAACTGCTCGCCACAGTTGCAATTATCAAATAGAAGTTGCTGGTTCAACGCTTGGACGTATCAGCTTTACTCGCAGCATTCGTTTTGCTGAACATGAGCTAAATCGGCTTGAGGAGCTACTTTGCCTTCTGGTGTACCCGCTTCGCAATGCCATGCTATACGAAGATGCGCTAAAAAAAGCAATGTACGATCCCTTAACTGGGGCGCTAAATCGGGGTGCACTCGACAATATGCTAGACAAAGAAATCGATCTTGCGCACCGACATGAAAACCCGTTAAGTGTTTTAATGATTGATATTGACCATTTTAAAGAGATTAATGACGAGTATGGACACAGCATGGGAGATAAAATACTGTGCTCACTAGTTGATGGTCTTAACAGCCATATTCGAAATTCTGATGTGCTGTTTCGTTACGGTGGAGAAGAATTTACACTTATTCTAAATAACACTAATATTGATGGCGCAAACCTTCTGGCACAACGAATCCGCTGCAGCATTGAACAAATGAATCATCATTTTGACGGAAATAATATCCAACTTACTATCAGTATTGGTGCTGCGCAGCTAGAGCCTAATGAGAATGCTGAACATTTTCTCGACCGTTCTGACAAAGCGCTCTATGCTGCCAAAAAATTAGGGCGGAACTGCGTAATACAAGCTTAGAAAAAGTAAGTGTATAAGCTCAAATTTACATTTAATCTCAAATTGGTAACTAGATCACATTTTTGACAGCCAACCTCTATTAACCTTACTATTCGTCCTGCGTTACAAAAACCTACGAGTGGAAAGTATGATTGATCCGGCATTGGAAAGAATTAATAAACTGACAGAACAAAGCTACCCGATTGTGTACTTTGAAACGCTTCGTAGTGTTCACATCGTAAAATTATTCAAGAATCTATCGCTTTGTAGCAGCAAGGCAATTTACCATTGGCAACACGACATAGGTATGTATCGCATGGATGCCAACCACATCATGATTCCACGCACCGTCGATCCAGAGGATTTACTCACAACAATCCATAGCATGGCGCACTTTGGCATTTTTGTTTTGACTGGGTTTGAGGATGCAGTAAAAGATCGTAAAGTTGTTAACACACTCAAAAAAATATCGGCCGCGCATAGCGCCAACCCAAAAATGATTATCTTGCTTGGCTCAAAAATAGAAATTCCTGGTGATCTACGACCAAGTGTTGCCCACATTAGACACACAATGCGTTCTAACTCACCTTCCGACAAAAAAGTAGGTTAATTAATTTACTTTATGTTGTTTGGGCGTCGCCGACGCTTTAAATGACTATTACGACTTGTCCGTTTTGAATCTGCATGATGGGTTTTCTCACGCTTCTTTATTTTGTTTTTCATACCGACAGCCGCATACAACGCATCGGCCTCAACATGATCCAAGTCTCGAAACATCCCCTTACGCAGGTTACGCATCAACATAATTGGACCAAAACGCGTTCGCATTAGGCGACTCACTTTCATTCCCTGAGATTCCCAAAGACGACGAACTTCACGTTTACGCCCTTCTTTTAAAACAACGCTATACCAATGATTAGCACCACTTCCACCAACATCAGTTATAGAATCAAACCGAGCTAAACCATCTTCAAGTTCAACGCCCGTAGTCAGATTTTGAAGTACTTCACCGTCAACGTCCCCTAATATACGTGCAGAGTACTCTCGTTCAATGTTGGAAGATGGATGCATTAAGGCATTAGCTAAATCGCCATCTGTCGTAAAAAATAATAAGCCTGACGTATTTAAATCAAGTCGACCAACTATAATCCATCGTGAACCTTGCAGTTTAGGTAATTTGGCAAAAACATCAGGACGACCATCAGGATCATTACGGGTACATATAACGCCTTCAGGCTTATTGTAAATTAAAATTCTATGCTGCAGCTCATCGAAATTAAGCGAGACTAATTTATCGTCAAGGTAAATTTTTTCATTGTCAGAAACACGATCGGCAGTCTTCGCCAAGCGACCATTAATCTTTAGTCGCCCTGCTTCTATCCATTTTTCCATTTCTCGTCTTGAACCGTAACCACTTCTAGCAAGAATCTTATGTAGTTTTTCACTCATGTTGAATAATTAATTAATGTTTCTCAGCAGAATCATTAACAGGGGGTTCATCTATTGCTTCTGAAGTTTTATCTTCAGCAGTATCTGATTCAGATGCGCCTGGATTCACATCACCATCATTGGCAGCTACATCTTGTTCAGACACTTCTAGGCCAGGTAACTGCAAATCGAGCTCGGCGTTAATTGTTTCAAAATCCCTAAGTTCAGCAAGCGAAGGAAGTTCATCTAACGATTTTAAATTAAAGTAATCAAGAAATTGTTTTGTCGTGCCATACATTGATGGCTTACCTGGTACGTCGCGATGGCCAACAACTTTTATCCACTCACGTTCGGTTAAGGTCTTAATAATATTACTGCTGACCGCTACACCACGAACATTTTCAATCTCGCCGCGCGTCGCAGGCTGCCGATACGCAATTAGCGCCAACGTTTCTAATAAAGCACGCGTATAGCGTTGTGGTTTTTCTTCCCAAAGCCGAGATACCCAAGGTGCCATATCTTCCCGAACTTGCAATCTAAAACCACTCGCAATTTCTTTTAGCTCAATGCCTCGATTTGCACAATCATCACTAATATCGCTTAAGGCTTTACGGATATCATTCTTTTCAGGTTGAAAATCACCTGCTGCAAATAAATGCATCAATCGATCTATGTTAAGGGGTTTCCCTGAAGCTAATAGAGCGGCTTCTATCACTTTTTTTATAATATCAGGATTCATCGTTATCGGTGTCCAGAGTGGTATTAGGAAGTTCAGCATTGTCTTTAGATGACGCTGCTGCTTTTACATATATAGGGCCAAATGGCTCATTTTGTACCATTTCAATTAGCGTCTCTTTGAGTAATTCTAAAATTGCTAACAATGTCACAACCACACCGGAACGACCTTCTTCCGGTGTAAATAAAGTTGAGAAATCGGAAAATGCGTCTGCTTTAATATGTGATAACACAATCGACATACGTTCTCGTACCGACAACGGTTCCATTGCAATATGATGGTGTTGAAAGTTCTCGGCACGCTTTAATACTTCCTGAAACGCTGTCAGCATATCTTGAAGACTAACATCCGGCGCTTTTCTAACAACTGCAACATCCGGTGTATCAATCTCTACTTCATAAATATCTCGGTTAAGTCGTGACATCCCATCAATATTTTCTGCTGCTTGTTTGTAACGTTCGTACTCTTGCAAGCGTCGTACTAATTCAGCACGTGGATCTTCACCTTCTTCGCCTTCTTCCTCGCGGCGTGGCAACAACATCCTGGATTTAATCTCTGCTAACATCGCTGCCATAACAAGATATTCTGCAGCTAATTCAAGCTGTAGTTCTTTCATGACTTCAACATATTCCATGTACTGTGCCGTAATTTCTGCAATTGGAATATCCAGCACATCAAGATTTTGACGGCGGATTAAATAAAGTAATAAGTCTAATGGTCCTTCAAATGCATCTAGAAAAACTTCTAAGGCATGTGGCGGAATATACAAATCTTGAGGTAGCTGGGTAACCTTTTCACCTTGCACAATGGCAAAAGGCATTTCTGCTTGCTGCGGGGCATTTGGCTTATCTGCTTCAGCTTCTGGCTCAGCATCAACAATTTCTGCATCATCATGACTGGCTTTTTCAATCTTACTCATAAGCTATTTATATGCCAGGCCCATGACCTGACGAACCTCTTCAAGAGTCTGTCGAGCGATTTCCCGCGCTTTTTCACAACCATCATTAACAATTCCGCTAACCATATCTGGATCATTAATAAATTCCTGCGCACGCTCTCGTATCGGTGCGAGTTCTTCTACAACGGCTTGAACAATAATTTTCTTACAATCTAAACAACCAATACCTGCTGTCTTACAACCTTCTTCTACCTCAGCGCGGGTTTCGTCATTACTATAAACCAGGTGCAGCTCCCAAACAGGACACTTTGCAGGATCGCCAGGATCTGTTCGCCTAACACGTGCAGGATCCGTCGGCATAGTACGAATATTTTGGTCAACTGTACCTGGGTCTTCTCGTAGAGAAATCGTGTTGCCGTACGACTTCGACATTTTTTGTCCATCTAATCCAGGCATTTTTGATGTTGGCGTTAAAAGAGACTCAGGCTCAGGTAAAATTATTTTACCTCCGCCTTCTAAATACCCAAACAATCGCTCTCGATCACCTAAGGCGATATTTTGTTGATCTTCAAGTAAAGCTCGCGCTGATTCAATCGCGTCATGATCACCTTCTTCCTGATAACGTCGACGTAATTCACGATAAAGCTTCGCATTTTTTTTGCCCATTTTTTTCGCCGCTGTTTCAGCTTTTTCTGCAAAGTCTGTTTCACGACCATAAAGATGGTTAAAACGCCGAGCAACCTCACGTGTTAATTCTACATGGGCAACCTGATCCTCACCGACTGGCACTTGACTCGCCTTGTAAACAAGAATATCAGCACTTTGTAATAATGGGTAACCCAAAAACCCATACGTCGATAAATCTTTCTCTTTTAGTTTTAGCTGCTGATCCTTATAACTGGGTACGCGCTCTAGCCAACTTAAAGGCGTCATCATTGACAATAACAGTTGCAGTTCTGCATGTTCGGGGACTCGTGACTGTATAAATAGCGTAGCATTACCAGGATTAACCCCCGCTGCAAGCCAATCAATAACCATATCCCAGACGCTCGCAGCAATGATCGACGGATCATCATAATGCGTCGTTAATGCATGCCAATCTGCAACAAAGAACAAACATTCATATTCGTGCTGTAAGTTAATCCAGTTCTTGAGTACGCCGTGATAGTGGCCGAGATGAAGTTGACCTGTAGGTCGCATGCCGGACAGCACGCGATCTTGGTGACCGAGGATCGAGCTCAAAATACCTCCCATAACACCCGCATAGCGAGTAAAAACTATTATTGTTTGACCTGATCTAAAACCATCAGACGCGGTGATTATACCCTGTTTAGTCTCATATTAGGACTACCAAAACAGATTAGAATAAACTTTAAATAATGAAATAAAATTCAATAATTTCAATTATTTATGTGCTGCATATAATGTCAATTATCGAAAAAATATTGGCCTTTGCCTTGACGTGTTACCGTTACGTTGCCATCTGAAAGATCAACGACTGTTGTAGGTTCTATTCCACAATTGCCGCCATCAATCACCAAATCCACAAAGTGTTCTAAACACTGGCGTATTTCGTATGCATCTGTCATCGGAAGCTTTTGATTAGGCAAAATCAAGGTTGATGTCATCATCGGTTCATTTAACTCACGAAGTAAGGCATGCGCAATTTCATTTTCTGGCACACGTAAACCGATCGTCTTTTTCTTCGGATTTTGTAAACGCCTGGGTACTTCGCGATTCGCTTTGAGAACAAAAGTATAAGGCCCGGGTGTAAGCGACTTCATTAGCCTGTAGGCTGAATTATCTATCACGGAATAACTTGAAATTTCAGACAGATCACGACACATCAGGGTAAAATTGTGCCGATTCGATACGTTGCGGACTTTTGCTAATCTTGCCATGGCATGCTTATCACCAATGTGGCAACCCAGCGCGTAACTGGAATCCGTCGGATAGACTATTAGCCCGCCATCACGCACAATTTCAACGCTTCGGCGTATCAATCTTATCTGAGGATTGTCCGCGTGTATTTCAAAAAACTGGCTCATGAAGTTTTATTTGGCCAAAGCTCGCTTTCCCATACCGCTTTGCAACCATCAGGCAATGGTCTTAATCGTCCTAACTCAATCCATTCGTTTTCAGGGCCATGGTAATCACTACCCTGTGAGGAAAATAAACCGGCTCGTTGTGCATGTGCAGCCATTGTATACGTGTCATTGTCATTGTGACTACCAGACACGACCTCCATACCCAACCCACCAGCCGACTTAAATTCAGCAAGTAATTTTCGTAACCGACCAGCGGTTAACCGATACCGTGCTGGATGAGCAATAATTGGAATCCCGCCAGCACCACGCACCCAACTGGCCGCGTCTTCAATCTCGGCCCACTTACCAGGCACATAGCCAGGCTTGCCTCGGACTAAATATTTTTTGAAGACTTCTCGCATGTCTTTACAATAGCCGGCTTTAATCAAAAAACGCGCATAATGTGTTCGAGCAATCAGCGCACCTTGAGCAAATGCCTTAGCACCTTCATAGCTACCTTCTATTCGTTTTTTTGCCAAACGGCGGCCAATTTCCTCCGCCCGCCAAGTGCGAAAATCCCGAATCGTCGCTAATCCATCTATTAAAGGCTGGTATGTTGGATCAACGCCTAGACCCAGCATATGAATAGTCTGGCCCTTCCAGCTAGTCGAAATCTCTACCCCATTTATTAATTGAATACCGTGGAGCGCTGCAGCATGTGATGCTTCTTCAAGCCCATCAACGCTATCGTGATCGGTTAATGCAAGTACATCAACCTCCTGTTTAGCGGCGTGTGCTAACAACTCCGTTGGCGTCAAAGTGCCATCAGAAACTGTGCTGTGTGAATGAAGATCAATTATCATAGTGAACATATTGTATAGAGAAACTGACAAAATACGAACATTTCCTGCATGTAAGTGAATTCATGCAGACACAGGCCTACATGCTCGTGCATAATATGGTTCAAAATTGACTATGTAGGAGTGCTGGCGATACCGCCACGAGAAATTGTTATGAAAATGCTGTTCGACTATTTCCCTATTATTATCTTTTTTGCCGTCTTTCAAATCTACACTGGAGATGCTTCTAATACTGAAGCGACAAAAGAAGCCATGATCATGGCAACGAAAGCTGGCATTGCTGCCTCTGGGCTCCAAGTTATTTTATATTGGCTCAAGACGCGACAATTTGAAAAAATGCATTTAATTTCACTTGGGCTAATAGCTGTCTTTGGCAGTATTACAATTGCATTAGGTGACCCGCTCTATATCAAGTGGAAAACAACCATACTTGAATGGGTGTTTGCATTAGTATTTATTGGTAGTCAGTACATTGGTAAGAAAAATCTTGTTGAACGTATGATGGGACATGTTATGAAAGCGCCCGATAACGTTTGGAAAAAACTAAATTTTGCTTGGGCTGGTTTTTTTACTGCAATCGGATTTATCAATCTTTACGTAATATATAATTTTAGCGATGAATTCTGGGTAAATTTCAAATTATTTGGCATGTTAGGTATGACGGTTGTTTTTGTCATCGCTCAAGGTATTTTTATGGCCAAGTACGTGATTCAAGAAGATTCTGATAAAGACATAAGTAAAGAAGAGACAAAGTAATGCTCTATGCCATCATTAGTGAAGATGTACCAAACAGTTTAGAAAAACGCTTAAGCGTCCGACCAGAACATGTTGCTCGGTTAAAACAGCTACAAGATGAAGCCCGTTTAATTTTAGCAGGCCCTCATCCGGCAATTGATAATGACGATCCTGGTTTGTCCGGTTTTACAGGCAGTCTTGTAGTCGCTGAATTTGCATCACTCCAAGCAGCCAAGCAATGGGCAGATGAAGATCCTTATATCAGAGCCGGCGTTTACGAACGCGTTACCGTTAAGCCATTTAAGAAGGTGTTACCATGATCGATAATAGCAAGCGAATTCCCCGTATCAAGCAATTACTTATTGACGGTTTAAATGCTGAGAGTGTTGAAGTTATCGATGAAAGTCATAAACATGCCGGACATGCTGGTGCAAAAACAGGTCTCGGCCACTTTGAAGTACATATCGTAGCAGATGCTTTTGCAGATAAATCGTTACTACAAAAACACCGTATGGTATACGAGGCACTAGGTGATATGATGCAAAAAGATATTCATGCACTCAGCATTAAAGCGTCAACTCCATCGTAACAAATAGGAACCGTTATGAAATTAATAAAGAAAATTATAATCAGCACCCTGCTTGCCGGATTTCTTGCTGCGTGTGGTGGTGGTGACAAAACATCGACATCTGTTGAAAATAGTAAAGCGTCCACTGAGGACAGTAAAACCTTGAGTGTCGATGATGACGTTATTGCCGTTGTGAATGGAAAAAACATTTTGGCTGAAAATTTCAAGGCTTATCTTAAACAGCGTAAAGCGAGTAAACCGAAAGATGACAAAACATCTGATTCACGCATACTTGATGAATTTATTAATTTTGAACTTGCCCTTCAAGATGCTGAACAAAAAGGTCTAGACAATGATCCGAATATCGTAAAAGAGTTAGCTAATCAACGCCGGACACTTCTAGTCAATGCTGCCTTTAATGACTATGTTTTAAAAAACCCACTCACTGACGAAGAAATGCGCAAAGATTACGAATCAAAAATGTCTGAGCTCACACTAACAGAATATCGATTGCGCCATATTCTTGTCACTAATGGTGACGATGCAACAACTGCAATGAATGAACTTAACAAAGGTACTGATTTTCTAGCAGCGGTTAAGAAGTTTTCAACAGGCCCTTCCGCTAGTGAAGATGGTTTATTAGGCTGGCAGTCTGAATTCGATTTGCTCCCAGAGTTTCGTGCCCCCGTTAGCAAATTAAAAAAAGGTGAGTACGCCAGAACACCAATCAAAACACAGTTTGGCTGGCACATTCTTTATCTTGACGACGTGCGCGTCAACCCACCACCAAAATATGAAGAAGTAAAAGACCGAGTTAAAGTTGTGCTACAACGTCGGCAAGTCGAAGATTATTTTTTACAATTACGAACAGCCGCAAAAATAAAAGTTATTGATTTTGAAGATAGCAAGCCGACTATCAAGCAACACCAGGGTGTAAATATTAATAACTACTCAAATAATTAAAGTTAAAAGGTCTTGTGTCGACACCATTAATAATGATTTTAATTTTGCAATAATATCTTTAAAGCTAAGGGTGATGGGGTTTGTATATGACAAAAATTTCCACAGTAATCCTGTTGTTTATGTTGGTAATGCCTTCAGCGTTTGCTGACAATGACCCTTTTTCAATCTGTTCAACAGGTGGTTTTTTTCGTGGCACTAACAATAAATTTATGTCTGGCATTACAACCCATATTATTACTCGTAAAAAAATATTTGATAACCCAACCTGCATAAATTTGCATAACAAATCGTTTCAACTCGGCCGTAGTTTGCTAGCAGGAGACAATATTAACCAGCCACAAGAAATAAAAGTTATTAATGATGCCAACGATTTCAGGGAAAAGGTCTATAAAACAATCAGTACTCAAATGGGCTACTAAGGCAAAACAGACAAATCACCTTGTAAAAGCTTTTGCAGCGATAGCTCATCAAAAACGGGGATTTCCAGCTGATTTGCTTTAACTAACTTTGAACCTGCATCGGCGCCTGCAAACACTAACGTCGTTTTTTTCGACACGCTGCCGCTCACCTTGGCTCCCATCGATTGAAGTTTTTCTTTCGCTTCACTTCGCGAAATTGACAATGCTCCCGTTAATACAATGGTTTTACCTGCCAAGGGCTGATCACTCGACTTCTTAACATCAATGTCATTCCAATAAACGCCTTGTTTTATCAGTTTTTCAATAACCGCTCTATTATGTGGTTGCTGATCAAATGTTTTAATACTTTTAGCCACCACAGGACCCACATCTGTCACTTGCTCTAACTCTTCCTGAGTGGCTGCCAATATTTTCGGTAGGCTTCCAAAATGATTGGCCAGGTTGAGTGCGGTCGCCTCACCGACTTCACGTATACCTAATGAAAAGACAAACCGGGGTAGCGTCACAGCCTTACTTTTTTCCAAAGCTAGAATGAGATTGTTTGCTGATTTTTCTCCCATACGCTCCATGCTTGCTAACTGAGCAGCTGTTAGCGAATATAGATCCGCCGCATTTTCAATTAGATTCTCATCCACAAGCTGATCAACTAACTTATCGCCTAAGCCCTCTATGTTCATCGCTCGCCGTGATGCAAAGTGTTTAATATTTTCTTTACGTTGTGCAGGGCAAACCAAACCACCTGAGCATCGTGCTTTAGCCTCACCATCTATGCGGACTACTTCAGAGTGACATTCAGGGCAACGTGTAGGATATTTGAATTTTCGCGAACCTTTAATACGTTTAGATATCACGCTACCCACTACTTCAGGAATGACATCACCTGCGCGACGAACAATAACTGTGTCACCTACACGTACATCCTTGCGTTCAATCTCATCTTGGTTATGTAACGTTGCGTTAGTAACAACAACACCACCAACTTCAACAGGCTCAAGACGTGCTACTGGGGTAAGAGATCCAGTACGACCCACTTGAATATCAATGGCTAACAACTTAGTGGTCTTTTCTTGAGCAGGAAACTTATGCGCTGTTGCCCATCTTGGTGCGCGTGAAACAAATCCAAGCGTTTTTTGCTGATCAAAACGATTTACTTTATACACAATGCCGTCAATGTCATAAGGTAATTCATCACGTCGCGTTAACAATTTTTTGTAATAGCTGTAACAACCCTGTGCCCCCTGCACGACCGCATGTTCATGCGATACACGTAGTCCCCAACTGCGTAGTTGCTCAAGCACTTCACTATGTGTACTGGCAAGCACGCCCTCTGAACATCTGCCTACAGCGTAACAATACATCGTCAATGGCCGCTGCGCCGTAATACTTGAATCTAACAGGCGTAAAGACCCTGCCGCTGCATTTCTTGGATTAGCAAAGGTTTTCTCATTTTTCTCTCGCTGGCGAGTATTTAACGCGTCAAAACCTTGCTTGGAAATATAAATCTCACCCCGCACTTCAATGACATCCGGGATGTTTTTACCAACCAATCGTAGTGGGATCGCCCCAATCGTTCTTACATTAGCCGTAACATCTTCACCTGTTGACCCGTCACCACGGGTAGCTGCCCGTATAAGTACACCCTCTTTATATAAAAGACTTATTGCTAAACCATCTAGCTTTGGCTCAGCAACATATTCAACTTTGTTTGTATCGAGTCCTTCTCTACATCGTCGATCAAAATCATTTAATTCATCTTCTGTAAACACATTACCCAACGACAACATTGGCACATCATGTTTTACCTCAGAAAACTTAGATAACGGTGGAGCACCTACCCGCTGTGTTGGTGAATCAGGCGTACATAAATCAGGATACTGGGCTTCTATATCCTGTAACTCTCGCAATAATTGATCATATTCGATATCAGGAATTTGGGGATCATCCAGCACATAATACTGATGGTTATGAAAATTTAGTTCCTCATGCAGCTTTGATGCTCGAGCGCGTATTTTACTGGGAACATTTGTTATCGTTTTTTTGTTCATGAGAGCCGTTAATTAATATTTATATTTTATTATTACTTTGAAATAACCGTTATCGTTACAATATCACCCTAGGTATAATTTAAATCATAATACGAAAAGAGCCACAGTAATTAAAGTTAATTGCACATCTAATAATATAACAACAAAAAATCTCAGCTATTACTTAAATATTGAACAAAAAGATGGGGGAAACATTGCCTATCTATGAACTAATATTACCATACTAGTTAATATGCTAGCAGCCTAAACCCCTATTCATTTCTGGGAATTTTATAAGCCAACTCTCCTGCAATTTCAAATACATGCATAATTGCTGTATTATAGATAAATTAATAACTCACACGTGGAATAAAACATTAACACAAAGAAAACGATCATTACTTATGGAACGTTTGATATGTTTCATCAAGGACATCTACGGTTATTACAGCGTGCTAGAGCTCTAGGAAATTACCTGATAGTTGGTGTCACTGACGAAAATTATGACCGCTCTCGAGGAAAACTAAACGTCATTCAAAGCACTTCCGTACGAGTACAAGCCATCGAAGCATTAGACTTTGTTGATAAAGTCATTATAGAAAAACACAAAAAACAAAAAGCGCTGGACATGGTCAAATATAATGTAGATATATTTGCCATTGGGGATGACTGGGAAGGCACTTTTGATCATCTAAATGAATTTACACAGGTAGAATACCTGCCTCGCACTAAAGGTATTTCTAGCACTTTACTAAGAAGAGACAATTTTGATTTAATTAAATTAGGAATTGTTGGGCTTGGGCGCGACACTACCGCATTTATCGATGAAGCCAAATTAGTTCCAAATCTGAAAATAAATCGTATTTACTCTCCTGATTTACCTGCCCTAAAACAATTCACTAAAAATAGTGAATCTATTCGTTACGGGCATGATAACTACGATGAATTTTTAGATACTAGTATTGTTGCCGTCTATATCGACACAGAATCAGAAGCACACTATCCGCTTATTAAAAAAGCATTGCTCGCGAAGAAACATGTCTTATGTGAAAACCCGCTTGCCCTGCATAAAAATGAATTAATTGAACTCCTCTCTTTAGCAAAAAAAGAAAAAGTCTTGCTGCTTTCCGCACTTAAAACTGCATTCCTGCCTGCTTTCAACCAGCTACTAACAGAACTGGAAAAAGGAATAATCGGTGATATAAAAGAAGTTAGAGCAACACGAACAACACTTTATAAAGAAAAAGATTACCCTGACACATTCATGGCTCAAGGCGCTACGAATATTTTATCCTCGTACCCTTCATTGTTGGTTAATAAGATTTTAGGGCAAAGTAAAGATATTACTTTTTTTGATCAGGGAACAGAAGGTTATGATGTTTCCAATCTTATTATTAGCAAACATAAAGGTGGTGCCATCGGTATCTCGAATGTTGCCACAGGCATTAAATCTGAAGGCGATGCGGTAATTTCTGGTACCAAAGGTTATGTTTATATTCCTTCGCCATGGTGGTTAACCAAAAAGTTTCACGTTCGATTTGAAGACGAACATAAAAGCCAAACTTTTAACTATGAATTTGATGGGTGTGGGTTGCGTTATATGATTGCCGAATTCGCATCACTTATACAAAGAGGGCAGCGTAAATCCAGCATGCTATCGCCAAAGAACATGATCAGTATTAACCGTGTGCTTATTGAATATAATGAAAGAAAACTAAAAGAACTAGGGATAGCAAAACAATGATTTACGAAGACTATGCTATTTTCACTCCTGGCCCCGTAAAAATGTCTGAAGAAATTTTAAACGTTGGCGCAAAGCAAACACCCTATTTCCGTAACAGCGAGTTCTCAGACGTCACTTTTGCATGTGAAAATGGAATTTTAGACATCGTTAATGCGCCCGAAGGGTCTAAAGTTATTTTTTTAACTGCATCAGGTACGGCGGGAATGGAATCCGCGGTCATGAATTTGCTCACACAAAATGATAAGGCATTAATCGTAAATGGTGGCGGGTTTGGTGCTAGATTTGTTGAGATTTGTTCTACTTATTCAATACCACACACTAATTTTATTGTTAACAATACTAATCTGGCAGATATTCAAGAACTAGCGCCTAAAGAAAATTATTCGTCGTTAATCGTTAATGCGCATGAAACTTCAGTTGGGCATCTTTACGACCTAGATGCAATGGGGAAATATGCATCAAACAATAATTTGCTTTATATCGTCGATGCGATCTCCATGTTAGTCACTGACCCGCTTGATATGCAACAATCGAACATTGATGTCGTCATAGCTGGCTCACAAAAAGGTTTAGCTTTACCCCCTGGTCTTAGCATTGTTGTTCTTGCTCCAAAAGCATTACAAAAACTACAAAACATAAGCTCCCTTTATTTTAATTTTAAAGATTATCTAAAAAATGCGGAACGCGGACAATCGCCTTACACACCAGCAGTAACTATTATGTTGCAATTGGATGCGCGAATTAAACAAATAAATCAGCGTGGCGGTATTTCACAAAGCATTGCTAGTGCGAAAGAAATTGCTGACTATTTCCGTCAAAATATAAAATCCTTACCATTAAAAGAATATACGCCATATATGCCTAATGCGATGACCACCCTGACACCCACTGATGGAAAATCAGCCATGGATATTGTTACGGCACTTGAAGTCGATTATAAAGTAATGGTTTGCCCAAATGGTGGCGATGAGCGTGATAGCATCTTCAGGGTTTCTCATATGGGAGAAATGACAAAAGAATACACAGATATACTTATTGATGCGCTGCATGATTATTACAATATACCTAGAACAACATGATTGATCCTCATATCTTACGTAAAGCCCAGTTAATTATGTTTGACATGCTGCGAGAGTTTGACTCAGTTTGTCAGCAGCACAAATTACAATATTGGCTAGACTCAGGCACTTTACTCGGCGCTGTCCGTCATCATGGGTTTATACCGTGGGACGATGATATTGATATATCAATGCCTATCGAAGACTACAACAAATTTTTAACCCTCGCCCCAGATGTTTTTTCAAACGATATCTTTTTTCAAACTTCACAAACAGATAAACATTTTAAGTTTGATTACGCCAAGTTACGCTCCAATAAGGCAAGCATTGTAGAATTACACGAGAAAGATAAAAACATAAAATATCACCAAGGTGTTTTTGTTGACATTTTTCCAATGCTGACCATCGACAGTACAGAAGAAAGTAAACAGCTATATGACAGCACTCTTAAAGAAATAAGAGATGCATCATCAATCAGTCTTCATACACAAAATGGCAATGATGAACCTAATAAAAGACCCCCATTAATTGCTTTATTAAAACAACATCATCAAGGTTGGGAACGAAATGATACGAAGGTCATCTACAGTGGCGAAATGCCTGATGTAGCAGCTTGGTTTGATATAAAAAATGTTTTTCCTTTGACAAAAATAGAATTCGAAGGATTCGATTTTCCCGCCCCAAATAATTCAAGCCACTACTTGGATGCCATTTATAGTTTTGATTATCGACAACTTCCGCCAGAGAATAAACGAGTAATCCATGCACACAGTATAAATATTTTATAGTGAAAAGTGACTTACTTATGTCTGTTTAATACTGCGGATATATAAAGTGCCTACTTAACTCTTCACTGGTAATTAAATTTAAAGCTGTCTTTTAATCCAATAAAACTTTAACAAAGGCATCCGCCACAGGATTTTGGATATTCGCACGACTTCTGGCAATCCAAAGTGTACGCTTTATTTCTAGCCCAGCTGTTTTAATATGATACAAAGCGCCTGAATCTAATGATTCTTGTACAGCAAAACGTGGTAAAAAACTTACATAACGTCCACGCCCAAGGATCTCAACGATGGTATGAGTTGAGCCAACCTCCATTGCCGTTGGTATTGCCTCTATACCAATTTCTCGTAATGCTTTATCTAAACCAGTACGCATTGATGATTTTTTTTCACGCAACACATAGTCTAGGTTGACTAATTCTGCTTTAGATAGCTCCCCTGCTCCCCAAAGCGGATGGGTCGGGCCGCAGACTAGCAATAACTCATCTTCGAGCCATTTTCTGACTAGTATATTTGGGTGATCGGGCGCCTGTTCTAAAAGCGCCATATCGGCAAGCCCCGTTGCGAGCCGAGTTTGAATTCGCCTCGTGTAGCCTAAACGGCTCTCAATACGATACTGCGGCCACTCTTCAGCAAAATGCAGCAATTGTTCTGATAAAATATGTTCACCAATGGCAAAGGTTGCTTCAAGCCGTAGCTTATTCTGACCTGCTCTTAGTTGGTTTAAATCATCAATAAGTGAAGTTTGGTGGTCAATCACAAGACGAGCATATTGGTAAACACGCTCACCCTCTGAACTCAATTCTAATCGGCGACCTTCACGCTGCATCAGCGGAACACCGTAGCAATTATCAAGCGCGCGCAGGCGCTTGGTGACAGCCGGTTGCCCGACATTCAGCTCTTGCGCCGCTTCTTCAACCCCGCCCAGTTCAACGACGGCTTTTAAGGTGACTAAGCCTTTTAAATCAGGAAGCTTATTATATTCCATTCAGGAATATTAGTATATTTTGATTCATTTGTATAGTTATCAAAAAAACTATAAATTACGCAAACTTGAAGGATTTAGTGTTCCTGATGATTTATTTGTCCATCTGCATTAAATCTTGTTGGTTTCCTCTCGGGAATATACAAAAAGATAGTATTACCGAATTACGGCGTTATATATAGAGACGTCAGGATGTGCTGTTGCGTAATAGCGATAGCATTAATTATTGCTATTAAGGATACAGAAATATGATCGCCCTGGCCGATGAAGAACAATCCCGCGCCCCAGCACTTTTATCTAAGAAGCAAATCATTGCAGCCGTATTATTTACAGTTCTCGCACTTTACATTTCATGGGTAGTTCCCACTGTTCAAATTGCCTGGGTCAGTGCAATTTTAGTGTTAACGATTTACTTGTTTGCTTTTGAAATCGTCGGTGTCGATGTCGCAGCTGTATCTATTATGGTGATACTCGGACTAACCTCTTTGTTTGCCCCTTTTATGGGACTCGAACAAGGTTTAGTTGATAACCAGCACCTGTTTGACGGCTTTGGTTCAAATGCGGTGATGTCGATTGTCGCCGTGATGATTATCGGTGCAGGACTCGATAAAACAGGTCTGATGAGCAAGGTAGCTGCATTTATTCTAAAAGTAGGTGGTACGTCAGAGTCACGCATCATCCCAATTATTTCATCAACAGTTGCTGTTATTTCATCGTTCATGCAAAACGTAGGGGCTGCAGCATTGTTCCTACCTGTCGTATCACGTATTTCGGCACGCTCCGGACTGCCAATGTCTCGTTTACTTATGCCAATGGGTTTTTGTGCCATTCTTGGCGGTACCATCACAATGGTTGGTTCAAGTCCGCTCATCCTGCTAAATGACTTAATCCTAACTTCTAATCAAGCATTACCTGCTGATCAACAGATGGAAACATGGAGTTTATTTTCTGTAACGCCAATTGGCCTCGCGTTAGTCGCCACCGGAATCATTTATTTTGTAGTTGCCGGCCGTTTTGTTTTACCTGCTACCAAAAGTGAAAGCAACACAACCGGCGCAGATCCAATGCAGTATTTTCGTGATGTGTATAAAGTTGACTACACAATGTCTGAAGTAGTAATTACTGAAAAAAGTGAAGTCATCGGCAAAGAACTTAACGATGTAGAAAATGCAAATCGCATTCGAGTTATTGCAAGTAAACGCCAAGGCGGGGACAGTCGTGTTGGACCTGGTTCATTGGCACGAGACACTATTATCGAAGAAGGTATGGTTCTCGGTGTTGTTGCCGAACCCGATTCAATTAAGGAATTTGTTGAAAAATACAACCTCAAGAAACGTACTTCACTTCGTTCGTTTTCTGATTCACTCGCAGCAAGCAAAGCAGGTATCGCTGAAATAGTCGTACCACCTGGTTCAAACTTAATCGGCAAAAGTGCACGTGATTTATGGATGCGTAAAACCTACGGTATTGCCATGGTTGGACTTCATCGTAATGGCGAAACCATGCGCGAAGGTGATGATATTAGAAACACTCCTCTACAAGCGGGTGATACGCTTGTAGTACACACTCACTGGGCGGTACTAGAACGTTTAGAGAGTGACCACAACTTTGTTGTTGTAACAACAGAATATCCTCGCGCTGAAAAGCTTCGTCCTGAAAAATTAGCATGGGCGACATTCTTCTTCGCAATTGCATTAACGCTAGTGCTATTTACCGACCTGCGCTTATCTGTATCACTTCTAACTGGTGCGGTTGGTATGATTTTAGCGCGCGTTCTGACCATCGAGGAAGCTTATAATGCGGTCAGCTGGAAAACGGTGTTCTTACTTGCCTCGTTAATTCCGCTTGGCTTAGCTGTAGAAACATCGGGCACGGCAAAATGGATTGCCGAGCAAGTGTTATCTATCATGGGTGATTCGCCGATTTGGGTTATTCAAGCCGCCATAGCTGTGCTCGCCACTTTCTTTACTCTGGTCATGTCAAATGTTGGTGCGACCGTTTTATTAGTGCCATTGGCCGTCAACATCGCGCTTGGCATTGGGGCTAGCCCTGCCATGTTTGCATTAACCGTTGCGCTTGCTACCTCGAATTCATTCTTGATACCAACGCATCAAGTTAATGCATTAATTATGGGCCCAGCCGGCTACCGTGTCGCTGACTTTATGCGAGCAGGTGGCATTATGACCATCTTATTCTTGGTTGTTATGTTAATCATGATGAACCTGGTTTTTTAAGAACCATCATGTATTTAGCTCGCTTGATAATGAAAACTGCAATATTCACCTTACTTGCCATGCTCCCCAGCTTGGCAATGGCTGTGGACGCCACACCTTCAGATTTAACTAATAGTTCTGTCGGTTTTTTCGCAATTGCTATTTTTATTATCGCGTATGCGTTTGTCATGGCAGAAGAGTTTACGCAACTGCGTAAATCCAAGCCTGTCATTCTTGCTGCTGGTATTATCTGGGGTGCCATCGCTTGGACATACCAGGCAAATGGATTACCACCGGAGTTGCCAGAGAATGCGATCCGTCATAACTTGCTAGAATATGCTGAGTTAATGTTATTCCTGCTAGTAGCAATGACTTACGTTAATTCCATGGAAGAACGCCAGGTTTTTGAAGCATTGCGCGCAAAATTGGTTGCATCAGGTTTTGGTTTTCGAAAATTATTTTGGGTTACCGGCGTCCTTGCCTTCTTTATTTCGCCCGTAGCAGACAACCTGACCACAGCATTATTAATGTGCGCAGTTGTACTTGCTGTTGGTGGAACCAATACTAAATTTATTTCATTAGCGTGCATCAACATCGTAGTCGCCGCTAATGCAGGCGGGGCATTTTCCCCCTTTGGTGACATCACTACCTTAATGGTATGGCAAAAAGGTGTTATTCAATTCAATACTTTCTTCGCCCTGTTTATCCCCGCGGTTGTTAATTTTGTCGTTCCTGCGGCTATTATGCATTTTGCGGTACCAAATGAGTGCCCTATTCCTTCTGATGAAACAGTTAAAATGCGCCATGGTGCATGCACTATAATTGGTTTATTTCTTTTAACTATTATCACTGCTGTCACCTTCCACAGTTTTCTTCACTTACCACCTGTTATTGGCATGTTGACTGGCTTAGCTTATTTACAACTTTATGGCTATCACTTAAAAAGAACCGCTTATAAAAAAAATGTGCCCGAAAATTCCGAGTCAGATATTGGCAGCCCTGTTGCCTTTGACGTATTCCAACCGATTGCACGCGCAGAATGGGATACGCTATTGTTCTTTTATGGTGTTGTCGCGTGTGTTGGTGGCCTAGGCTTTCTTGGTTACCTAAGCCTGGCGTCTGAGGTAATGTATACGCAGTGGGGCGCAACCACTGCTAACATTACTATCGGTGGGCTATCAGCCATTGTTGATAACATCCCTGTTATGTTTGCAGTACTTACTATGAATCCAGACATGTCTACTGGCCAATGGCTGCTCGTCACGCTTACTGCAGGCGTAGGTGGTTCAATGTTATCTATTGGCTCTGCAGCTGGGGTCGCATTAATGGGTCAAGCACGTGGACATTACACCTTCTTTGGCCATTTAAAGTGGATGCCGGTGATTGCTTTAGGTTATGCGACAAGTATCGCAACGCACTTCTGGGTAAACTCCTCTCTGTTTTAGTTTTAGTTTTATTTTTATTTCGTTTTTATTGGAATTAAACTTTTAAGCGTTATGAATTATTACGGTTTATTTGGCTTATCCATAAGTGGCAGGAAAAATAGCAGAAAGCTACCCTTCAAATAACAAACTTAAACCGTATGTCTACTATATTAAATTATGGTTTATTTGCTACATCTAATCGCCCAGAAAATTTTACCCCCGACAACAAAGCCATTTCCCGATGCCATGTCGCCAAATCATCGGTATTAAAATGACTAAGATCGTGATGTCCACAAGCCCGTGCCATTACTTTCATTAGCTCAACCGACGCACCAAAAAAGTTATTTAATTGAATTGCTGATTTTTCAATATCAAGTCTTTTTCGTAGCTCTGCATTTTGTGTTGCAATCCCTGTAGGGCAATTATTGGTATTACATATTCTAGCGGCCACACATCCAATTGCCTGCATCGCGCTGTTTGAAATAGCAACCCCATCAGCGCCAAGTGCCATCGCTTTAACAAAATCCATTGGAACGCGAAGCCCACCTGTAATAATAAGCGTTACTCGACCACTTGCCCCTTGTTGATCTAGATAGTTTCGCGCCCGTGCAAGTGCTGGGATCGTTGGCACACTAATATGATTCCGAAACATTTCAGGCGCTGCGCCTGTGCCACCACCACGCCCATCCAAAATGATGTAATCAGCGCTTGCGTCCAAGGCGAACTGAATGTCTTTTTCTATATGATTCGCACTGAGTTTAAACCCAATTGGAATGCCTCCAGTAACTTCTCTAACCCTATCTGCAAACCGCTGAAAATCTTTAGGTGTAGTAAGATGTTTAAACGTAGCTGGTGAAATCACGTCTTCACCCTCCGGTATACCTCTTACTTGAGATATCTTGCCAGTATTTTTACTGCCAGGTAAATGCCCACCTGTTCCTGTTTTTGCTCCTTGTCCGCCTTTAAAATGAAATGCCTGTATCTTGTCTAACAGACTTTCTTTATAACCAAATCCGGCGCTGGCATATTCGAAGAAATAGCGACTATTTTCCGCCTGCTCTTCAGGTAGCATGCCCCCTTCTCCTGAAGATATACCTGTGCCGGCAAGTTCTGCTCCTTTCGCTAAAGCAATCTTTGCTTCTTCAGATAAAGCACCAAAGCTCATATCAGACACAAACAGTGGTATATTTAACACTAAAGGCTTTTTCGCCTCTGGCCCAATAATTAGCTTGGTATTTATATCCACATCTTCAGCTAATGGTTTGTTCGCCATTTGCGCAACCATTATTTGCAAATCATCCCAATGAGGCAATTTGTGCCGCGGTACGCCCATCGATGTCATTGGACCATGATGGCCTAACTTCGATAACCCTTCTCGCGCTAGTTGGTGTATAAATTCAACGGTCGGTTCTTCAGTTGTTGCAATCGCTTTGGGTAATTCAGAAGGTGAAGCAGTCTGTACTGTACCTGGGCCTTCCTTACCTACATCACTATCACTAAATTGTTTATGAGTACCATCGCAAAAAGGTGCATTACCTGTGTGCTTACACGCACATAAATAGGCTTCTCCCTCTTTTTCCGAAGTAAATGCTTTTGGTGTAAACGATGTATCTTTATGTGAGCCATCACAAAACGGTTGATCTTTAGACCTTCCGCAAGTGCAAAAATAATATTTCTTACCTTTAGAAAGGCTGACTTTTACTGGTTTATTATCGGCAATGATGGGCTTGCTCATACTTATTCCCTTAAGATTTTTGTCACTAACTTCTATTTACCTTCTTTACCAACATCATCATCACTAAATTGTTTATGGGTACCATCACAAAAAGGTGCGTTTCCAGTATGCTTGCATGCACACAAATACGCATCGCCTTCTTTGTCAGAAACAAACTTTTTAGGCAAAAATGCTGTGCCTTCATGTGACCCATCACAAAATGGTTGATCTTTAGATCTACCGCAAGTACAAAAATAATAATTCTGCCCCTTAGAAAGACTGACTTTTACTGGTTTATTATCTGAAATAATAGGGTTGCTCATATTAATTCCTCAAAAACATTAAACATTCGCGTTGCGCTAACAATAAGCATTGTTATTTTTCATAATCAATACTTGGTTAACAATTATGTATACAATAAAATAATAATAAGACTAATCATCTATTAGCAAATGACCTAGATATGCAAAAATACCAATCATTATTCCTGTGAATAGCTGCGCATGCACAAGATAAGATATCTTTTTTAATTCTTTGGGCGTGTATCGCCAGCTAATAAATATCCCGAATAAACCTTGCCAAATGACTAAAGCCAAAACTGCGGGGAAAAATAATATATGCATTGGAAGGCCCATTAAGGCAATGTGCAAAATAATAACGGATAAAGCACTAATACCGAAATAGACATGAGTCCTATCTAAAAAATGTATTACAGTGTCAAATAATCTTGGTTCAATTGGCGGAGAATATTCTGGAAGAATTCTTCTAGCAATAGGGCCTTTCCCAAAGAACAACTTAATCGCTGTTCGTAAATAAATGAACAACAGCAACCACAATCCAATCTCCCCAAAGCCCTCACCAACTTCTGACAAAAATGTTTCACTTTCTTCGACTGGCGGGTAAGAAAAAAGAGCATAGACATAGTAGGCCACTGAAATAAATGCAATGACAACTGTAAAAACAAGAACCCTTTTAAGTCCTTTAGATATTGGCTTCATATACAAACTTACCTACAAAAAGCTGATTAAAAGAATTAGCAGTAAAAAGAGTCACTAACAGTCACTATACCCCTCTTCGCCTTATTTTTCTTGTTATGTCTGCTTCCGGCCAAAAGCGGCCACTCAGATAAAGGTACTTACCCCTATTGTTCTTATAAGTACTCAGTCAGCAAAAAGCCTATAGGATCGGCATCCCACTCTTGAGGTATCTCTTTATAATCAGAAGAAAATGACTTGGATTTATCCATATCAACCTTAACTCCAATACCATTCTTGTAACACCTTGCTAATACAAGCTTTGATAATTCGTCACCCCGTTCAACAGCAAGATTTAGTAATGCTATAGCACGACTTGTATCTCTCGTTACACCTAAACCTTCTAGGTAATTTATACCTAATATCCTCGGTGCCCAGGAATTATTATTTTCAGTCATTTTTTCTAAATAATTAACCGATCTCCGGGCCCATAGATCGGCTAACTTGTCATCCTTGTTAAAAGTTCCATCCTGATAATATTTACTTAATACTACTTTTGAAAATTCATAACCGTTATTAGCAGAATTAATCAGCGACTTTTCTGCTGCAATAATATTTAAATATTTCCTCGGTCCGGTCATATAAAAAACAGACAGTAAAAAGTCTGCTTCCCCTAAACCAGTATCTGATAGCGCCTTCAATTCATTGATTGAAGATTCATAGTCCTCGTTTTTTATATATCTTGAAACTCTTGAGAAACCTTCTAGTAGTAATGTTTTCTTCCATGTAAAAATATCATCGGCGTTGATTTGATTTGCATTGTACAGTTCATCTAGAGCTAATATTTTTCTCATAGCTATTCTACTGCCACTTTTTGCTGCTTTCTCGTACCACAGCAATGCTTTTTTTATATTGTCATCTTCACTAGCCTGATCGCCCATATATATTTGGGCATCGGAGTAACCATTATTTGCAGCACGATTTATATAGTTTGCACCTTTATCCTTATCATCGCTTGACGTTTTATTTAATAACAACCTACCGTATAAATACTGTGATTTAACAAACCCTCTATCAGATGAATACATGAGTAGTTCGAGTGCTCTTTCTTCATTAGGTGGAAAAAATGGTTCTTTTGAACCATTTATATATAAAATCGACAGATTATATGCCGCGCTAATACTTCCGTTATCAATAGCTTTTTCATACCACTCACTAGCTGTGCCTGGGTTTCGTTTAACACCATATCCATTTTCGTACATAACGCCCAAATATCTTTGAAGCTCTGGATTGCCACGTTTTGCTAATGTAACAACGAGTGGAAAAGCTTCAGTATAATTTTCATGCTCAACCAATTCTTTAATTGTTTGAACATTTGGCTCAATTACATTTACATTTTTCTTTGCATAAATCACAGGCGAGAAAACTATGCAAACAGTTATAAATATAACTTTAACATCTATATCAAAATCCATTTTCAACCACATCAATTTGAATTCAGCAAAAACCAAGGCGTAGTAATCTTTTCTAATATCGTATTTAGTGTTGGCACTAGACCTATATTAGATTCCTCTAACAGTCCGCTTTGGGTCGTAAACAGTCACTATACCCATTTCAGCCTTATTTTTCTTATTATGTCTGCATTCGGCCAAAAGCGGACATTTTCAATCGAGTCTGACCCTATTGTTTCTTGTCTCTCGTTAATGTCACTTATTGGGCACTCATAGAACCTTCTTGATTAGTAAGTATACTGTTCCTGATATAACAGATATCAGTAGAAATATTTCTAGAAACTCCCGCGACTCATATGAGCCAACAAAAACACTTTTATTAGGATCTGATTCTATATATACAATAGGTGCAGTTTGATTATATTTCACTGATCTAGGGCTAGTTATAAATAACTGTTTACCAGCCACATCAAGCCTATACCGGTATTTGTAAACATCTTTGGTTTTCTCTGTAAGCCCTAGTCGACATAGTAGCCTTCCCACTCTTTTACATTCCTTAGCTGGTATAACGTCGATTTCTATAACTTCAGCTTCAACCACATCACCATAAATTTTGAGTAATAGAACGTCATATCCTGAATAAATAGTAAGGACTGAAAAAATAAAAAAAGTATAAAATGCAAATGGCATTATTGCTGAACGCAAAAAAGAACCAATACTTATTCCTTTTGCATGCTCCACAGGCTTCATAATTATTGATAATTTTTCGCCACATTCAGGGCATATTCTTTTGCCTTCGCTAGAAGTTAATGGTATTTCATAAACACATTTTGGGCACTTTTTATAATACATACAATAATCTTTGATTCTATTGTCGATAGTAAATCAAATCCCTTATTTCTCTTACCCGATTTTATAACGTCTTCTAACGGCCAAAAGCGGTCGTTCACTAGCGGCTATGTTATGAGCTATTTATCCCAAATGACCTTTGTATCTATGTTTTCTAAACTACCCAATACACCAGCCCAACAGCTACCAAAAATAACACGACCAGTTTTCATTACACCCTGTGAATCATTAATTTTGATTATATAAACAGCTTGTGGTTTACAGTGCTTCCAAAATGACAATTCCCATAAGTACGGGTGCCTTCTTTCTAATAATTCGAATTTATTTTTATCTATCCAATAATTGAGAACAGCTTCATTCTTATTATCTCCTTTAGCAGCAAGCCATATAAAAATAAAGGCGCCGATAAATATAAATAATAGTGTCAGTAAGTCATTTCCCAAAACATATTTACCTTGTTACGTCCGTGTTCGGCCAAAAGCAGACGCTGAAGATTCATTAAAAATTAATCCCCCAGTCCCCTTTTGACCCTTATTATTTTTCCCATGGGGGCCGTTCTGTTTCTTTTCGTTTTGGCTTAGGATATGGAAATTTTATACCCTTGTCTTCTAGCCATGATTGCACCTTCTTTTTCCAAGGAGAGGCATCACCAACAGGTGAACTAAGCATGTTCGCTAGTCTGTAATCGTTGCGATTAATAACTGAATAATCCGCCCCTCTTTCCAGAAAATAGTAAACCTGTTCATACTGCCCCAAAGTAGCAGCCATCATCATTGGCGTATTATTATTATATATATCCATTTTATTCATATCTGCGCCATGTTTTAACAGCGAACGCATATTGTTCCAGTACATCCGACTAATTGCTAAAATGAGTGCCGTTTCCCCATTGTTACCGAAAGCATTTGGATCGCCACCGTGTTCAAGGACTAGTTCCAGCATTTTATTATCGGCGGTGCTGGCTGCCAGCGTAAGCGCAGAATCATCATCAAACGTAGCCTGATTTGGATCTGCGCCATTTTTCAGCAGCCCACGAATCCCATCATGATTATGTAATAAAACTAACCAAATAAGAGGTGTAATCCCATTTTTTCCTACGCTGTTAACATTTGTACCTGAATCAACTATTGTCTTGATTTCTGACTCATCGCCATTTTCTGCTGCACGGACAAGACCTATAATATTAGGATTAGAAAAAAATTCTGATATATCGTGTCCCGCAATTGTCGATGCACTGCAACCAATTGAAGCTATATAAATAAAACCTAGTACGGCAGGAATTACATTCTTAATCATACTGGCATGTCCATATTTATTTCTGTTTCTGATTAACCATCTTGGGACGTTAGCGTCGTTCATTTCATACTAGTAGTAGTATTATTATTTCGGTTATCAGCTCACTATATTAGATTTTTCTAACAGTCTGCTTTGGGTCGTTAACAGTCACTATACCCATTCTGGCCTTATTTTTCTTGTTATATCTGCCTTCGGCCAGAAGCGGACGTTCGTGTTTTTTACTCTGGCCCCAAATAATTTTTCATATACCACCCGTTGATACCTTGTCATAGACAAAGAAAAACAATCCTGCAAAAACCAGCACTGTTAGCAGCAACTTCAACCATAAAAATTTCAACTGATTCTCCTGTTATGAATAAAAGGGTGTTACCGCCTTTATTCGATAAGTTATTTTCAAAAATTATTTATCAGTGGTCTTTGGGTCATCTACGACCGCTACCGGCCGAAAGCGGACATTTTTGTCAACTTCTTCTACGTGTAATAACCAGGTAAGCAATTACAATCAAAATTAATAAAGTATTGCAAATAAACCAAACAAACATAGGTCTTTCTAACCCATTAAACGACCATGCCTGTACAAAATAATCTATGGCCAATGCCAAATTTATATCTTGGTTTATAAAGACGTAACTAAAAACCCATGTAAAAATATATACAATGGCTAAAAACAATACCTTTTTTACTGATTTATTTATTTGTAGCATTAGATTTTTTTATTTTGTGCAGGAATAATGCAAGCAATAAACTCACTACGCCCATTCCCAAAAACATTAACATTAAATCTGTTACTTCAGAATATGGCTTATTAAAAATTTTCGGTGCAAATAGCGCCATTATAATTAAGCTAATTGACAATACGTACATGCTATAAAAATACCAATTCGGTAAACCTTGAGCTGCTTTCCCTGTTGCTTCTTTATATTTTAATTTGACCTCACTTTTAGGCAAATTTCTTATTAAAATATATTGCTTAAAATAAACTAAAATCAATATTACTACCGGTGGAACCAAACTAGACAATTCAAAATCATCAATGCCTAAGCCGAAACCGTATAAGATACCCAGTGGAAGCAAAAACATAAATATTCTTTTTTGAAACTTGAATAATTTTTCTTTGCATTCTTCATCACGAACGACCCGACCTTTGCTCAGCATTCCATTTGGGTAATACAACCACCCCTCACCATCTGGATTTTTTTTAAATGCTGATTCTGCCAGACTATCAAAATATCCCATTTTTTATCCTTATAATGCTACGACTGCTGCATTCAGTTCCATATAAATACCTTACATATGTTATATATTTTTCTTGTTATGTCTGCGTTCGGCCAATAGCGGACGTTCAATCGAGTCTGTCCCCATTGATTTGATAATTGAATTAACTCCAACCAATATTAGCAAACTATTAACCGGTGTTTGTCAGTGCATGTGTTATTTGATAATTCTATTTGTATCTTTTTAATAAGGCCTTAAGCTCTTTATCTTCAGCATAAAATAAAACACTATTGCCATGACTATCTTCTTGATGAACATCGGCACCTGCATCTAACAACATTTCAACCACTTTTAGATAGCTCACTTTCAAGTTGGGACGGGATTTAAACCCACTTTCTGCACTACGAAGCGGCCCCCATCCACTACTACTTCCCGTTGCATTTACATCTGCTCCAGCATCAAGCAGCAACTTAACCACCTTCAGATTTCCAGCTCCCGCCGCCGCATGCAATGCCGTGTATCCATGACCATCATCGAGGTTTGGATCTGCACCCGCATCAAGAAGAATTTTCGTTAACCCCGTGGTTCTTGCGTGAATTATAGCCGGATCGCGATCCCTCACGACATTTCCAAGACCTATATCTCTGTCATTGACATTGACTCCTACTTTTATCAATTCCAAGACTACTTTTTCTGCCCCCCTTTCCGTCGCCGTGAATAATGGTGTTTTATTCCACGCGTCAGTAACCATGGGGTTTGCGCCATTTTTAAGTAACGCCGCTACTATTCTAGCTTTTGAAGACTCGGAAAAATCAAGACTTGATATTACTTGCTGCAAAATGGGTAGGTTACTATCATCCATAAGATTTGGATTCGCGCCAAGTCTTACTAACAGTGGTATTTTCTCTTCTTCCCTTTTATTAATCGCTATCATTAATGCAGTTCTATTCCTCTTAAAACGCATGTCGATATTAACACCTGAGTCTACAAGCTTTCGTATCCTCTTTTCATTGTTCGAAAGTAAGGTTATTAGTAGTTTTTTCTGTTCTGCAGGGTCAGCCTTGATTTTGGTACATGCTGGCAAATGCTCATTGATAAATGCTTCTACTCTTTTATCAGTATTAGTAGGATGACGCTCTACTCGAGTTGCTGTCTGCGCCACTTCCTTGCACATCTTTTTTACTATAATTCTCTGATTAATCGTGCTTGCTAATGCCATCGCCTCGTCTAATATGGCCTTATACAATGGATACTTCTTACTATTATCCCGCCCTGCGCCATAACAGCTAGTTAACCGAATTAATTCATTAAGATATTTTATCCGCTGGTCATCATTGGATGATGACCAGTGCAACCTTCCTGCTGGAATCTCTAGCCGTCCTACAGTACTTGTATTAGTAGTATTCCTAACAACTGCACCAAGTCGGTAACCTTCTTTGTGCGCATAGATTCTGGGTTGTGAGCGATAAGTAAATAATGGCTTTAACGGCGGCTCTTTCAGGCTATATTCACCATTATAATCGGTAACTGCCACTGATAACTTGGCACAACCCGACCCATGAATTAACCCTTCCTTCCAAGTGGCTACAACCATTACATCTGAAATCGGTCGTTTTGTGTCTGCATCAACTATTCTTCCCTTAATATCCGCTTGACATGCACCAGTTAGAAACAAACATGCGTGCATTACAACCACAACAGATTTCTTGCTAAACAGCATACCTCATCCTTTCGCTTGAGCTTCCATTTCCGAGCGACCGCTTTGGGTCGTTTACAGTCACTATACCCAATTCATCCATATTTTTCTTATCATGTCGGCCTTCGGCCAAAAGCGGTCATTTTGCTTACAAATTAAGATCAGTCTGGTTTAATTATATAAATTACTTTTCCAACAATATTTTCCATGGGTACTCCACCAAATACCCTACTATCAAATGAATTATCACGATTATCACCAAGAACGAAAAATTGTCCTGTTGGTACATGCGGAATACCATACGACGATGATCTTGCAGGCATATTTTTTACATCATAATTTGAACCATCAAGGCTTTCCGTAAATAGCTTAAAGCCACCTTCTGATTTTAAAAGTTCTTGGTTAACTTCTTCGCCATTTATTATTAAGCGGCCATAGTCATATTTGATGGAATCTCCGGGTAACCCAACTATCCTTTTAACAAAGTTAATAGACCTATTACCTGGGTTCTCGAAAACAATAATATCGCCACGTTTTAACTCTTTTGATATCGCCCCTTTAGCTAACGTAAATCCATATGTACCATAATTTCCATACCCCCATTTATCTACTATCACAAAGTTCTGATGGTTAAGCGTCGGCGACATGGCGCCCGATGGTATTTGAAAAGGTTCGTAGAGGAATGAACGAAATAAGACCGCAACAAGCACGAATGTAGTAAAGAATGAGACCAATCCATACCAGCGACTAAACCAAGGCCGAATTGGTATAGCTTCATAGTTACGTATTATTATATAGACATGAATAGCACATATAGCTGCAAGAATAAGGCTGAAATAATGCCAACTTCCTTGTTGAATTTCTAACCAAAAATCTGTCGATGCAGAAACTATTCCAACTAAAAAATAAAAAACAGCCCATTTGCCTTGTGCTACGTATAGCAATGCCAGTGTTTGAAAAAAAAGGGCTAATGGGATTGCTATCCATTTATTCGGCTTCCATTCCATAATTTAATATTCTCGTATTGCTGTACTTATTAAAGAAATGATGAATATTTACTTAATGACTGCTTACGGCCAGAAGCTGACATTTTCAATCTAGTCTCTCCATTGATTTAAGAGTTTAGTGCAGTGCATGGTTAGGCGACTTTGCCATGACAATTCTTGTATCTGTGCCCGCTACCACAAGGGCAGGGTGAATTTCGATTAATTTTATTTTTTGATATAGCCGACTTTACAGATTCATCTCCTAGTTGCAAGTGTACGATACGTACAAACTCAGCAGAAAAATCATGGATATGATTTAATATGTCACTACAATATTTATCGAGATCTGTGCCATCAGGCATTTTCGTATTATTTACGTCTTCGGGTTCATAGTGAAATTTTTCAGTTAATTTAAGCATTTGACATCTGAATTCTCTCAACTGTCCAAAATGAGCAACTAAATCTCTATATTTAATTAGAGTATCTATCCAATCCACTTTTGCATCTTCAATTAAATCGATCAGATTAGCAGAATATAATGGGTGCTTGCTTTTAATAGATTTCAAGTCGTTTAGAATATTCTTCCCCGATTTTGAAAATGTTCTAATGTCTCTACTGAAACCTAAAGAATAACTTTGTGACAATGAATCGAGTAGTGCTTTTGCTTGAATAAGAAGCCCCTCTAAATGTACAGTCACTTCATAATCATAGAATTCTATCCAGAGATCCTTCTGTTTTTCATTATCTATATGGGGGGCCTTGTTAGAAGAAAGGTCTTCTGATAAATCAACCAACATTTCAGGTAATAGCTCTTTCCCAAAGTTTAATCGATTCATAATTGAATTAATATGAAACCCGATAATTTCAAGTTTAGAGCTTATGTCATTATATGAGTTCCCTATACGATCATTGCTACGCCGGAGATGCAGATTTGTATTATCCCCCACCTTTAAAATATGTTCTAAATAATAGTGTTTATTCAGGCGTTCGTTATACCATCGGCCTACATGACGATCATCTTTTTTCATCAGTAACACATAATAAATTTGAGAGCCTATATTAGAGGGACTACGCCCCCTCCGCTTTGGGTCGTTAATAGTCACTATACCCATTTCGGCCTTATTTTTCTTATTATGTCTGCCTTCGGCCAAAAGCGGACATTTAATAACGTTCGAGTTAAGTGGCCGTAGCAAAGCGGAGGTCACGCTTGAACGACTTGGTAATGATACTACCATTAGTCATTGAAGTATTAACCGCCACCACGTGACTAGCTTGATTTTCGCCCCGCACACATAAGGCTTATCAGGATAAATATACACATTTTTAGTTCTCTTATCTGGAGTCCATTTAAATGGAGGCCCCTTAAACTGATTAACGTCTCTGGGGAAAATAACATGCACTAAATCTATAGGCCGCACAATAATCAGATCCTTAATGTAGCGAAAAAAAGAACTATTCTTTCTTGTTCTATCGCATGTAGATTCCACCAATTGTTTTAAAGCTATGTTAAAAAGATCATTTCGGGATTTCACCTCTGCCACTATAATTTCCATTGTAAATTTTTGTACTGGATGGTCTTCCGCATTCATTGAAACTTCAAATTTGGGAAAGTTAGAAGAAGTAAAGCGCGTTGAAAAAATTGTAGAAATAGGAGTGGATTTTGCGCACTTTTCATAGAGCCAAGCATGAGTTAGAGTTGGCTTAAGATATATAAGTTCATTGATGGCTATGGTCACACCAGGGTCGATTGATTTTATGGTGTATGTTGAATTAGTATATTGTTCGTACTTAGAAAACGATTTCTGTATTGACCTCTTGTCGCTAGGCCCATATACACCGGTAGGTAATGTTTCTAGTGATTCGCGCCTGTAGTCTTTTGTAAAAGCAAAATTTAAAACAACATTCTTAATTGTCTTATCACCTGTGGACTTTAGGTGAATCGGAATTACCCCGATATCAACTGCTTTCTTTTTGTTACGAATTGGTATTCCGATTAGCAATTTCGCGGTTATATCATTACGAATTGTGATTTCCGATATAGAAATGTCAAGGTTGGTCTCTTTAAAAGCGCCAGACTGTTTTGCTATATCCCAGCTAGATTTATCGCTCTTCAGGGCTACTAAAAAAGTGATCACACCAATTATCAGTCCGATAACACCAACTATCAGTCCGATAATAAGTGCGTGATCCACAGATATATTCTCTAGTATTTTATTAATGATTTCCATATTTATAAGTATTTACACTTTTTAGTTCGGAGTTATTAGTCCTAAAGTTGCTGCTAAAAGGACATATTCCGAATGTCCGCTTTGGGTCGTTAACAGTCACTATACCCATTTTGGCCTTATTTTTCTTATTCTGTCTGCCTTCGGCCAATAGCGGCCATTTTCAATCGAGTCTGAGGTCCCTCAAGAATTGTTTTAGCTTAAACATTTTTTGAACTTTGCATACATATATGACAACATTTCGTAATCATTAATTGAATATAAATAAGCAACCAGTTTCTTAACAGTTGGCAGAAGATCTTTATTGAAGTCAGGAGTTGATCTTAAAAATCTTACTAAACTTTCAGTAGCATCTTGCTCTGAAACCCCTGATTTTTTAAATTCATAGACTTTTTCATAAAAAGTCATGCCTTTAATGCATACCCTGGAGTTTGATTCTAAATATTGACCATCTAAATCATGTCTTAACAAACAAGATTGAAAAACCTCATTTGAAAAATCAATAAAATTGCTATATTTATTTTTGATTTTATTAATCACTCTAGTATAGAGCTTTAGTTTGTACCCACCCTTTTTAAATATATATTTGTCTACTAAATAGTTTATATCTTGTGTGTCTTCATAATCATTCGCAACTTTTTTCGCAGCCAAAGATTCAGACCAACATATTTCAAGGGAACGATTTTTATTTAATTTATTCCCATCAATATTGTCATCAGCACTGACATGAGTTGAGAATACTAAAAAAAATATAATATTTATCTGTAATAAAAATTTATGTAAGTATATTTTTTCCATAATAATTAACATGTACTTATCACTGAATTTATTCCTTGCTTTGGCTAAGGTCGTATTTATACCCTTTCATATGTTTCTAGTACATTTTAACCAATGGGCTGAAACCAGGTTGACTAAAATTCAACCCCTGTAAAAATGTCCGCTATGGGTCGATAGCAGTCATTCATATCCAGTTAATCTTGTAAATCCTGTCTGCTTTTTTTTATACTAATACTGCGAGATTGCTTCGCTATGCTCACAATGGCGGCATTTAAAAAGCGAAAAATTATAGATTAACTAACTCAGCACGTAATTCATCAATCGCTTGGCGTGTTAGAACACTTCTTGTTTCATCGCATAAACGTCCATTCAGAGAATTAGCAAGTGAACGTGCAACACCAAGCATTCCATCAAAAGCTTCTAGTGCGGGTAACTGGTTAGGTAGGGTCATCATCAATAATAGAGCTGGCGTTTTCATGGTTTCTATTTCTGACAAATCAAAAATTCCAGGCTCAACAGCGTTAACAATGCTAAAAATGCTTTTGCGATTAGTGCCAAAACACTGGAAAACGTTCATGTCATCAAACTGCATGCCTAACTGCGTCAGCTTATCGACGATATCGGGACCAGCAAACATCTCCCCTTCCTTCGCTAAAACATGCACGATGATAACGCGATCAGGTTGTGCCGGAGGTGGCTCAACAGGGACATTTAAATCACCCAACTCCATTTCATCTTGTTCTGGTTCATGCGAAATCATCTCTTCAAGCGCTTCAAGCTCGGAGGTAATGTCTTCGATTGAACTGTCGGTAACGTTTAGCTCAGGATCCGAGTCCAGATCAGGCTCAATTTCTTCTTCATATTCATTATGGATGTTGGCAGGAGAATGTTTTTGCCAGTTTTTTTCATCGGCTTCGTCAATGGACAATGAAGAGGAGTCTTGTTGATCCGGTTCAGGATCATGTTCGGTATGGATTTCTTCAGTGACATAGGGAATATCACCGCGAGTGTCGTTATGAGAAGAATCATTTAATTCAGATTCATAAGCAGTAGAAACTAACCGAGAATCAGTTTCAGGATCACCACTGTTTCTACCAACAATGTGCGCTTCAGCTTCATCTGAAACACCCCAACGGGCATAACGATCGTCGGATTTGCGCCGTTTGATCCTTTCCCAACCGTAAACCAATGCAATAAAAATCGCACCAATAATTAATAATGTTATGCGCAGTGAATCCATCAGCGCTCCATAAAAAATATTATTATTGTTTGTTCAGCACTTGTTACATTGCAGCTAAAGTAGCTGCCTCATCAACATCTACTGTTACTAAACGTGAGCATCCGGGTTCATTCATCGTTACACCCATCAATTGACCAGCCATTTCCATGGTGACTTTATTGTGAGTAATAAAAACAAATTGAATTTTTTCTGACATTTCTTTTACCAAGTCACAGAAACGTCCAACATTTGCATCATCAAGTGGGGCGTCAACTTCGTCAAGCATACAGAAAGGTGCAGGATTTAGTTCGAAAATGGCAAATACTAACGCAACCGCAGTAAGTGCTTTTTCACCACCAGATAGTAGATGGATCGTACCATTACGCTTGCCTGGTGGGCGTGCCATAATGGTTATGCCAGTATTAAGTAAATCGTCGCCGGTTAATTCCATGTAGGCATGACCACCACCAAAAAGACGCGGGAACATTCTCTTTAAGCCATCATTGACTTTATCGTAGGTTTCTTTGAAACGCGTACGCGTTTCACGATCAATTTTATTAATTGCATTTTCTAATGTAGTTAATGCAGCAACCAAATCTTCTGTTTGCTTATCAAGGTACTCTTTACGCTCAGAGCGTTCCTTGAATTCATCAATGGCAGCGAGGTTGATTGCACCTAAACGTTGGATACGATTTTCCAATTTAGTCGCTTGTTCTGACCATGCTTTTTCAGTCGCGTCCTCAGGTAAGCCTTCAAGCAAATCTTTAAGAACAAAATCAGTTTCTTCAATTTGTTCCTGTAACGTTTGCAGGCGAACATTAATTCCCTGAAAGTCCATACGCAATTGTTCAAGTTCGCTGCGTACTTGCTGGACTTTACGGTCTGCATTTCCACTATCATCAGTGGTTTCTCGCATACCATGTTCGATATCCTGAACTTTCTTGCGCGAAGCATTTAAGCGCTCTTCTACTTCTTGGCGTTTCTTCAACGCATCGGCAAGCTCTAGCTCCATTTCTTTCAGCGGTTCATCACTACTCGAAATTTGTTGCTCCAGCTCAGTGTTACGCTGTTGTAAACTATTTAACTGTGACTCAATACGTTGCATTGCATTCCGTGTCGAATTTAATTCGGTATTGATGGCTTCCATTTTTAATGCAAATTGATGAGCTTCGTCATAATCCTGTCGAGCTTGTTCACGCGCTTGTTCTAATTGTACCCGCAAATTATCACGACGCTTCTCTAATTCCGCGCGCTGGTTTTCTATTGTCGCGGCTTCAGTCTCAGCTTGTTGTAATCTCTGTTTTGCAGAATCTACTGCTTCAGTATCTGATTCAAGTAAATTGCCCAGTTCAGATAACTGAGTTTGAATATGCGTTGCGCGTGAACGTAATTGCTCAAGGCGAGTTTCACGTTGCGCTAATTCAGATTTAATTGCAGACAACTGTTGGTTGGTAGTGTCTAACTCTGATTGTAGCTCACCCCGACGTTGTTCATGAGCATGTAATGTTGAGCGACCTTCTTCAAGCGCTTTTAAATGTTCCGCTACTTGGTCACTTAATGTTTTAATTTGGCTTTCACAATCACGAATTTCTTGCTCTCGTTGCAAAACACCTGCACGTTCATCTGCATTACGCGTCATACGCAACCAATTTGGTCCAACCCATACGCCATCTGCTGTGACAATAGATTCGTGAGAAGCGAGGCTGTCACGCAATTTTAGCGCTTGATCGACTGTTTCGGCTGTATAAACACCAGCTATCAATGCGTTCAATGACCAATCAGAACTGACATACTGAGACAAACTTGGCGCAATATTACTGCTCGCCGCTGTATTAACCTTGGCAGATTGATCAATGATGCCAAGCATTCCTTTGTCAATCTCAGATAAAGCAGAACCTAACTTACCCGTTTGTTCTACACCAATTGCTTGTAAGTGAAAGCCTAAAACGGTTTCAACAGCAGTTTGCCAATGTCCATCAACTTCAATGGACTCAGCTAGACGTTTAGCATTGCTTAGACCGTGCGCTTCTAACCAATCGGTTATGCCAGAATCACTTTTACCTAGTGCTTCTTCTTGCAATGCTTTTAATGACGCTTGCCGCCCTTGTTGTTCTTGCAAATTACTTCGCGCAATATCAAGCGCGGATACATGTGTTTCATTTTGTTCACGCTGACTGGCAATTAATTGTTGGCATTCTGTTAACTGCTCCGCTTTACGTGACACCTCAGCCGATGCATTTGATTGTTGTTCTTGCAAATCATTAATTTCTTGTTCAAGAACATCAGTGCCTAGTTGTTGCATTTCTTCTTGATAACGAGCCACTCGCGTATGTAACTGTTGCTGATGGTCTTCAAGATGCTGAATACGAGTTTGCTCTACCTGAACTATTTTACCTGGTTCAGCAGCATTGCGATTAAAATCTTCCCAATCTATCTGCCAATCATGCATGGCTTCTTCGGCAGTCGCGTGGGTTTTTGCTGACGCTTGTTCTGCTTGACGTGCCAATGCCATTTCCGGAATGATTAACGCATGGTTAGTATTTAATTCAGTAATTCGAGATTCATCTGCTGCAAGTGTTTGTTGAGCTTCATTGAGTGTTTGCTTTAATTCCGTTGCATCATTTTGAAGCTGTTGGCGTTTTTCTTTATTGTGTTGAATCGCTTGTTCAATCCGCGCAACATCCGCACCTAACTTATAGTAATCACCTTGCACTTCATTAAATTTATCGTGCGCTTCAGTGTGCTCGGAACGCATGCTTTCAAGTTTTGATTCAACACCGCGCAATGCTGCAACAGCGGCTTCGTAAGCAGTTTCTTTTTCTGCAATGGCTTTCTTTTGCGCTTCTGCGTTTTCATCCACGCCACGATGGCGTAACGCTAAAAGTTGTGCTTTGGTAATACGTTCTTCTTGCTTAAGTACTTTGTATTTTTCTGCCGTGTTCGCCTGGCGTTGCAAATGCGCAAGTTGTTTGCCCAGCTCATCACTTAAATCATTAATGCGTTCAAGATTCTCACGCGTATGTTTAATACGATTTTCAGTTTCTCTACGACGTTCTTTGTATTTCGAAATACCCGCTGCTTCTTCAATAAACACGCGCATCTCTTCAGGCTTCGCTTCAATGAAACGAGAGATCATACCTTGTTCAATAATTGCGTAACTACGCGGTCCCATGCCAGTGCCAAGGAAAACATCCATCACGTCACGACGACGACAACGTGTGTTATTTAAAAAATAAGTGGATGTCCCATCACGACTGACTGCGCGTTTAATTGAAATTTCATTGTAGTTGGCGTACTGGCCGCCTACACCACCGTCTGTATTATCAAACAGCAATTCAATACTCGCTTGACCGACAGGCTTACGCGTGGCGGAGCCACTAAAAATAACATCCGCCATGGATTCGCCGCGTAGGTACTTCGCCGAGCTTTCGCCCATGACCCAACGCACGGCATCAATCGTGTTTGACTTGCCACACCCGTTAGGGCCGACGATGCCTGTTAAATTACTGGAAAATGAAATCGTGGTCGGGTCAACAAAGGATTTGAAGCCAGACAATTTAATCTTATCGAGACGCATACTTTGATATCTTGCTCTGCTCTAGTTCTTGTTAGGTGTGTTGCTTGGCTGGCATCATATCATCATCACTTGTCAGCCGCATCAGGAATCCTGTATCTTTCGCACCATGACTACACAACCTACAAAAGCACTTGAAACATTCGACAATCCCCAAACCTCACGCGATTATACAATTCGAATCCGTATTCCTGAGTTTACTTGCCTTTGCCCTAAAACCGGCCAGCCTGATTTTGCCACGCTGCACATCGAGTACATTCCAGAAAAACTTTGTATCGAATTGAAATCATTAAAACTCTATGTCTGGAGTTTCCGCGATGAAGGGGCTTTTCACGAAGCAGTTACCAACCAAATTCTCTCCGATTTGGTTAATTCTTGTTCACCCCGCTTCATGCGATTAACGGCAGACTTTAATGTACGCGGAGGTGTTTACACTACGGTAGTTGCTGAGCATCAGGCAAAAGACTGGGTATCCACACCGCCTGTTCAATTACCGTAATTCTATTCCATAAAAATCATTAACTTGAGAGTCAATGTTTAAACATAACATTAACTTTAAAGCAGCAAGAATAGAGCGATGAGCTTATCGGTTGGTATTGATTTAGGTACTTCCGCTTGCCGTGTCGCCGTCATTGATGAATCTAATCAGCTACTGTATTTATCCCGCGTTGATTTACCAGCACCAACAACTAATGGTCTGCATTGTGAGCAAGCTCCAACTGACTGGTGGCAAGCATGTCAGCTTGCTTTAAATGATGCCCTTAGCCATGTGGATAAGGCTAGAGTAGCAACGATTGCCGTTGACGGCACATCTTCCACGCTCTTGCTCTGTGATGCCAACGGTCAACCAAGCGGCCCTGCTTTGATGTACCGTGATCAACGCGCGCAGCAGCAAGTAGATCGTATCAACCGTTTCGCTCCAAGCGCAGCAGCGGTTCACAGTGCATCTAGCAGCCTCGCAAAATTACTCTGGTTTAAGGACCAAAAACAATTAAAAACGGGGCTAAAGGCCCTTCATCAAGCCGATTGGATAGCTGGTCGACTACGGGGTTGCTTTGATACCAGTGACGAAAACAACGCATTGAAGCTTGGCTACAATGCAAAGCAACGTGGCTGGCCCAAATGGTTGAGCAAATTGGACTTACCTGAAGGCTGCCTTCCCACCGTCGTGCCAGCAGGACAACGTTTGGGAAAGGTAGCCCCGGAAATTTCTCGCCAGTTCGGCCTAATGCCGGATTGTCAGGTCGTGGCAGGCACTACTGATAGTACAGCCAGCTTTATAGCCTCCGGGGCGAAAAATGTGGGTGATGCGGTAACGGTGCTAGGTTCAACGCTTGTTATTAAAGTGCTAAGTGAGCAACCAATATTTGACCCCAAACTCGGCGTATATAGCCACCGATTGGGTAATCATTGGTTGGTCGGGGGGGCATCAAACAGTGGCGGCGCCGTTCTGACGCAATTTTTCTCACTTGAACAAATTGAAATGCTCAGCAGCGAAATTAATCCAACCAAACCGACTACGCTAGATTACATGCCCCTGCCTGCGCGTGGCGAACGATTTCCAGTGAATAACCCGGATTTAGCGCCTAATTTTGAACCTCGACCACCCAATGATGTCGATTTCTTACAGGCATTACTGACATCCATTGCTAAAATAGAACAACAAGGCTATGAAACTTTAGCAAAGCTTGGTGCACCACTGCCTTTATCTATTCGCAGCAGTGGTGGCGGCGCGAAGAATAAAGCATGGCAAGCGATTCGCCAGCAATTACTAACAACCACTTTTTTGAAGCCGACACATGAAGAAGCGGCGGTAGGCGCAGCCATGCTAGCCGCCTCAAGTAAGATATAAATAATAATTCAACAGGTAGCGAATATGATTAGAGACAGCTTTCAGGGCATCAGGTATTTTTTGCGAGGTTTTAGCTTGATTGGCAAGCCGGGTATTCGTCGTTTTGTCATTATTCCATTCCTGCTGAATGTGTTGGTCTTTTCCTTGCTGATTTACTACAGCTATGATCAATTTGGTTATTTCCTCGACTGGCTAATACCTTCTGAAGACAGCTGGTTAAACTGGTTGCGTTGGATTTTAATTCCCATCTTCTTCAGTGTCGTTGCCGTTGCCATGTTTTTTCTATTTACCATCGTGGCGAGCGTTCTTAGTGCGCCGTTTTGTGCGCCACTAGCCAGTGCCGTTGAATTTCATCTGACAGGGAAAGCTGACACCAGCGAGTTTGTATGGAAAGACTTTTTAGCTTCGATCCTGCCCAGCATTTTTTCTGAACTACAAAAGATGTTGTATTACATTGTCATCTCATTGCCATTTATTATTTTGTTCGCCATTGCGTTTTTTATACCTGTGTTAAACATCGTCGCATCAATCGCTTGGTTGCTAGTCACCGCATGGATTCTAGCAGTGCAATATTCGGATTATGCATTTGATAATCACAACATCGCTTTTCCGGAACTTCGCCAACGCTTAGGAAAACGCCGTTTCCTTGCATTTGGTTTTGGTGGTTCAACAATGTTAATGATGTCAATCCCGGTTCTCAATTTTATTCTTATTCCCGTTGCTATTGCAGGCGCGACAGCCATGTCATTTAATGAGTTTGAAATAGAAGCCGGCCATGAATTACGAACATCTGCGTGAAGTAACTTGCGAACTAAAGCAAGAAAGGGGATTCACTAAACGGTGGTTCAGTTGTCAGTCTGCCGACCTGTTTACATGGTACAACAAAAAAACCTTGGCACGTTTTGAATTTTGCTACAACAAACACAGCAACGAACACTCTTTAAGGTGGCAACAAGAAATTGGTTTTAGTCACGCGCGTATAGATGATGGCGAGAACTCGGGGATAAGCAAAGCCTCTCCGATTTTAATCGCTGACAAAAACATTAACAGCGATTACATCTATGAACAATTTAAATTAGTTTCAAGCAAAATCGATATTGAAATCCGATTTTTTATAATGCGAAAACTAATTGGGATTTCAGTTGAATATTAACCGGCAACAAAATCATTAATACGGCGAATGCCTTCGCGCAAATTATCAATATTCGTCGTGTAAGCAAAGCGCACATGTTTATCTGCTAGATGATCACCAAAATCAAGCCCCGGCGTAACGGCAACCCCTGCTTTCTCTAACAAATCACTTGCGAATTGGTAACTGTTCGATGAAAAATTTTCACAGTTTGCATACAAATAAAATGCACCATCTGGCGTAACGGGAATAGTAAACCCAATGTCTTGCAAAGCTGCTTTTAAATAATCACGACGCAATGCAAATTCATCGCGGCGTTGATCTAATAATGAAATAGTTTCAGGCTTAAATGCCGCCAACGCTGCATATTGAGCGACCGTTGGGGCTGCAAGGAAAATATTTTGAGCAAGCCTGTCTACAGCATGTGTATAAGCCTCGGGAACAATCAACCATCCGAGTCGCCAACCAGTCATACCAAAATACTTAGAGAAACTATTTACCACAAAAATATCATCTGCTATGGCTAAGGCAGTTTGTGCCTTGTCATCGTAAGTTAGGCCATGGTAAATCTCATCAACGATTAAGCTGCCATGCTTGGTTTTAATAAAGTCATACATCAACTTCAATTCTGTTGCACTCACAAGAGTACCCGTTGGATTTGATGGCGACGCGATCATCGCTGCCACAGCATTGCTCTCCCACGCAGACTCTAAAATACTTGCAGTCAATTGATAACGAGATTCTGCTCCAACTTGCGCAGCGATTGTTTCACCTTCATTTAGTCGAACAAAATGGCGGTTACAAGGGTAACCAGGATCCGCTAACACCACGGCATCACCTGGGTTAATTAATAAATTAAAAGTTAATTGTAATGCGCCCGACGCGCCAGGTGTAATCACAATGCGGTGTGCAGGCACATCCACCTGATAGTGCCTTTGGTAATAATCACTGATGGCCTCGCGCAAAGCTTGCAGCCCCATTGTAGGTGTGTAATGCGTCTTACCTGCTTGTAGCGCTTTAACACCTGCAGAGATAATAGGCTCAGCTGTTACAAAATCCGGTTCACCAATTTCCATATGTATAATTGAACGACCTTGCGCTTCAAGTTCGCGCGCACGCCCAAGCAATGCCATTACATGAAAGGGTTGGATATCTTTCAGTCGATCTGCAATGCGAGGTGTGAATTTTGTTGTCATTTATTACGTGCTTAACGTTTTTAACAAATCAATATTAACAAATGTGGCATCGCCTGCATCTCCGGCTATTACATTAAATGCAGCATCGGGCTCGCCCAAGTTATCAAGCACCAAACTTGCCTTCGAAAAATCATCGCCACTTGTATAGCCATTAACGGTCACAATGGTCTTTAAGTTGGCCGCACTAGAAGAAAGAATACCGTTTAATGAATCCTCAAATGCTAAACACTTATCAGCAGTCAGCCCCATTTTCTCAAGTGCATAATGCCAAATATCGGGTGCCGGCTTCTTCGCTGGCACTATATCTCCTGCCGCGATTACCTCAAACCAATCCATTGACTCTGCACCTAATGTATTCGTCAACAATGCCTCGACATTAACCGGTGTGGTGGTAGTTGCAATTCCCAAACGTAAACCCGCCGTGCGCGCTTCATCCAGTAAACGGCGTACACCGGGCCGTAAAGGTATCGCTCCTTTTTTAAGTAACTCGGTGTAATGCTTGGTTTTGGTTTTATGTAGTTCAGCGATATACGCCGCATCGTTGTCACCCGGGAGCTCAACCTCAGTGCGGTAACTATCAAGATAAAACCGGATCCGTTCTTTGCCTCCAGTGACCGCCAACAGCTCTCCATAAAGCGATTCACTCCAAACCCAGTCTAGCCCCGCCTCAGCGAATGCCAGATTAAAGGCAACACGGTGCCCATCTCGCTCCGTATCGGCTAATGTGCCATCTACATCAAATAATAGTGCTTGTAACGTCGTCATAGTCTATAAACCCATGCAATATAAGGAAATTATTGTTAATCCGGCCATCATACCATCACAACCAACAATTTATTAGTTTCAGTAAACGAGGATAGTTATTGCTCATATGGCGAGTATTTGGTATAAATCCCTGCTTAATTATTTGCAATCATTGGCAAGAAACAGGACGCAAGTGTATGGCTACAAAGAAAAAAGTCGCAAAGAAGTCGAAAGCGAAAAAAGCAGTGACTAAAAAAGCGACAGCAAAAAAGGCCCCTGCTAAAAAAGCGGCTTCAAAAAAAGCGCCAGCTAAAAAAGCAGTCACTAAAAAAACAGCTAAGAAAAAAACAGTGAGCAAAAAAGCACCTGCCAAAAAAGCGGTTTCGAAGAAAGCGGCTACAAAGAAAGCCCCTGTCAAAAAAACAGCTACAAAAAAAGCTGCGGCTAAAAAGGCACCTGCTAAAAAGACTGACACTAAAAAATCAGTTGCTAAAAAAGCGACGGTGAAGAAAGCAGCTGCGAAAGCAACGCGTAATCCACCCTCTGTCGCAACTCAAAATGTCGCCGTACAACCCCTTTACGGCGAACCCTACAAGTTTAAAAAGGGTGAGGAGTACATGAACGACGATCAAGTCGCTCACTTTCACAATATTCTCAATGAATGGAAAGCCGACCTCATGCAAGAAGTCGATAGAACAGTGCATCACATGCAAGATGAGGCCGCTAATTTCCCGGATCCAAACGATCGTGCCTCTCAAGAAACCGAGTTCGCCCTTGAACTACGTTCGCGTGATCGAGGCCGTAAACTTGTTAAGAAAATCGATGAGTCTATCGCCATGCTAAAAGCTGATGATTACGGATACTGTGAGGTATGTGGTGTTGAAATCGGTGTACGCCGCCTTGAAGCACGCCCTACTGCAAATCAGTGCATTGATTGTAAAACTTTAGATGAAATCAAAGAAAAACAAATGGGTTAAATGTTTTTAGCAAAGCAACAACATAAAATAGCGAGACTGAGTCTCGCTATTTTTTTTGAACTCTGATGACTAACAACACTTACATTGGGCGTTTTGCCCCCTCGCCTACCGGACCTTTACATTTTGGCTCACTGATCGCGGCCATTTGTAGTTATGCGCAAGCCCGCCATCAAAAAGGGAAGTGGCTAGTTCGCATTGAAGATATCGACCAACCACGCTGCAGCCCTAGCGCAACAAAGCTAATTTTAGATGCTCTTGATACCTATGGCATGCACTGGGATGACAGCGTCACCTACCAAAGCCAACGCAGTGAATACTATCAAGCTGCATTAGAACAACTTAATAAAAATCAACTAACCTACGGGTGCGCATGTACCCGTAAACAACTTAGCGAACAGAGCAGTCCAATTAGCACACCATCGGTTTACCCAGGCACCTGTAGAGAGGGTTTGAAAAAAGGTGAGATTGCACGATCGATTCGCTTACGTACCCACCATCAAAAAGTATCATTCCAAGACCGCATTCAAGGCAATGTTTCACAAGATATATATCAAGACGTAGGCGATTTTATTATTAAACGAGCGGATAATATCTTTGCCTATCAATTAGCGGTCGTTGTCGATGACCATGAACAAAAAATAACAGAAGTCGTCCGTGGCAGTGATATGTTGGACTCTACACCTCGCCAAATTTTCTTACAGCAGTGTCTTAGCTATTCAACGCCAGATTATATCCATATACCCTTAGCGATTAATGCTGATGGATCAAAGCTTAGTAAACAAACACACGCTAGAGCAATACCCTTAAACGATCCGCGCCCCATGCTAATTAGCGCGCTTACTTTCCTGTGCCAACATCCCCCCCCAGAGTTACGCGAAAGCAATATAGAAAGTATATGGGGATGGATTATTGAACATTGGTCTTTAAAATCTATTCCTACCAAACTCGGTATCATCTATAATGACAAACATGAATGACTCACATCCCTACAAAGTAGCCCATGTTGGATCTTTTAAAGGAATACGCCATTGGCATGAACTTGATGATTTTTGGAAAAAACTGGAATCATTAAATGACGGTCAATGGTTTATTTACGATACTCATAAAAACCCGCCAACTGAAACAACAGAAACAACTGCTTTTTCTGATTTTATAAAAAAAACAGATCACTTGCTTCGAGAAAATCATAAGGAAGATTATTGCGGCATTGTATACGTCGATAATATTGACGAACCCTCATTCATCAAAATTTATGACCCGAATAATCTAGGGGTAACATGCGGCTACAGCGATAGCCCACCTTTACCAGGTTGGATAATCTCAAGACTCACACCATGTGACTTGCGAGAACCAAAACCAAAATCACGCTGGAAAAAATATTTACATAGATTTACCTAAGAACATGTCTGGTTTACCCAACTTCACACCCGCGTGTTGTTTAAAAAATCCACATTTGCAAACAATCTGGCCAACCCTTTTACGTCGCCCAATCGATATCAGCTTAACGAGACAACGCGTAGAACTACCTGATGGCGATTTTGTTGATTTAGATTGGGCGAACAATTCTCACAGGCCACTCGCTGTGATTTTTCATGGGTTAGAAGGTTCAAGTAAATCAAACTATGTTCGCGGCATGATATCGGCACTGACCGCACAGGGCTGGAATGCGGTAGTCATGAATTTTCGAGGCTGTAGCGGTGAGCCTAACCGGCTTGCACGTGCTTACCACTCTGGCGATACAGGTGACATAAGCTTCGTCATTAATCAATTAAGGCAGCAACACCCAAGTAACACAGTGGCTGCGATTGGTTATTCACTTGGCGGTAACGCATTACTCAAGTATCTGGCAGAAACCGGGAGTCATAGTCAGCTTGATGCTGCCATCGCCGTATCAGTACCCTTTGACTTAAACAATGCCGCTCTCACGCTACAAACGAGTGGCTTTGGCATTTATCAGCGCTATTTACTTAAACAGCTTAAAACAAGTGTGTTAAATAAGCGTGACTGCCTGGAATCAATTATCGATATTAATACAGCGCTTGCCTCAACTACTTTTCATCAATTTGACCATCATGTTACGGCTCAACTTCATGGTTTTTCCGGGGTTGATGACTACTACGCGCAATCCAGCTCAAATCAATACATTCCTGACATATGTACGCCCACACTCATTGTGCATGCGCAAGATGATCCTTTTCTTAATAAATCTGCTATCCCCCCCTATAAGAACATACCAAAATCAGTCGAGATGTTACTAAGCAATCATGGCGGGCATGTGGGATTTATTGATTCTCAGGGCTACTGGCTTGAACGAACAGTCCCTGCATTTTTGAAGCAATTCGTTTAAAATTAGCAACTAAGCTTTGTCTCGAGCAGCATTTTGAGATACATTATTCACTTAATTAAATACAATTTAAGGCTCAAAATGTTCAAGCTATTCTCTTCAATTCACACTCAATTCATCGCTGTTATCTTTTTCGCTTTATTCAGCTTCACGAGTTCTGCTTTTGGCGTAGATGAGCTTCAAACCACGACAGAAGACACGCCTCAACAAACTGAATTCAAGAACCTGGCTAAGCAAGTACTCAAAGTTATGGACCAATGGGCACGCTCATGGGCTAAATTAGAGCCACGCGGTTATATTTCTAGTTACAGCCCCGATTATGTTGGTAAAGGTTTCCCTTCACATTTTGCTTGGGCAGCCAGCCGACAGCAGCGATTACAGAACCAAAAGAAGATTGAGCTATCTCTCACTAATGTGACACTAAAATCGACTCAAGAAGGCTTGTTTACCATCACATTTAAACAAGACTATAAATCTGACACCTATAGTGACGTAACAAACAAACAATTAGACTTTAAGAAAATTGATGGTCAATGGTATATCGTCGCAGAAAAAACTTTATAGAAGAATAAATTAAATGATGGTTAGAGTAGTCCAATCTTTTTTATTCTCGATACTACTTTGCTACTCGTCATTAACGCTTGCGGATCCATTTCGTGATGGCGTAGTCGCGTATCAACAACAAGAATTTCAAAAGGCTCTTAAAGCATGGCTGCCACTCGCTGAGTCTGGCCATGTGCTAGCGCAAACGCTAGTTGGCAGTATGTATGCATATGGAGAAGGCATTGAGAAAGATGATAAAGAAGCTTTTAAATGGCTTTCTCTGGCCGCCAACACTGGCTCTGCTCAAGCCCAGTATAACCTCGCCATTCTGTACGAAAATGGCTTTGGCGTTACCGCTGACCTGCAACAAGCGCGTAAATGGTTTAAAGCGGCCGCTGACCAAGGGAGAGAAGATGCAGCCACACGCTATGCAGCGCTAACAGATAATATTGATACACCCGACAAGAAAAACAAACCAAGTACTGGCCAAACAACTAAACAACGCATTCATGTCGTGTTAAACAGCGATACCGATGAGCTACTTGGTCCGCCAGATTATACTGAATCAGTCCCTCCTCTAAATTCAAAACGTAGCGGCATCCTCTGGGTAAACGAACAACCTAAAAACCATTACACCATACAACTCGCAGCGAGTACTGAACCCCGCTTAATTGCTGCATTTAAAAACCATATTAATCTTAGTGAGAATTACGCAGAAACATGGTCTAAGCGTGATAGCCATCAATGGTATGCTTTAATTTATGGCAGCTACCCAACTGTGAGAGATGCGAAAGAAGCTATTTCAAGATTTCCTGATAATTGGAAAACTTGGCGCCCGTGGGTTAAAACCTTCGAGTCCATTAAACATATCAAAGAAAATTAAAACGCCATTTTAAAAATTAATATATTCACGTAATAATATTTTTACACACAAATTAAATTAAGAAATATCAGTTTTAAAATTAATACGTCACGCTTTAAAAAATCTATGTTAAGTTACCAGTTTATCGTTTACTGCAGTATCTAGGCACCGAGCGCCCTAAATTTTACTGTCCGATAAGGATTCAACTATTGGGCATTTTCTTCTGCCTTTTCCAGAGTGACATGCATTAATTAACTGGTTTAAAGTTTTCTGTAAAATTTTTAAGTCTTTAATTTGATTTACAATCTTGTCACGCTTTTGCTCAGCACGCATTCTCACATTTCTACAGTTCCCATCACCCAACTCAATCAAGTCTGCTATTTCTTTTAAACTAAAACCCAAGCCTTGCGCGCGTTTGATAAATCTAATTTGCTCAAGCACATTACCTGAATATGTTCGATATCCCTGTAGAGGTTTCTTTGGCTCTTTAATTAAGCCTATACGTTGGTAATACCTAATCGTTTCAACATTTACATGTGCGGCGACGGCAAGTCTACCAATGGTTAAAAGCTGATCATTCATATTTACCTACCACTTACTCTGTACCCAAGTACTGAGTCTACACCACCCCTTCTCGAAATATGTATCGAAATTCACAATTCAGTAGGTTAAACCGTCTTATGGAGAATTGGGACATAACTGATTTCACTTTGCTAAGTATATTGAGCAATGTCTACTGCTAGGTTATCGGTTCCAAAATAAAATATAAAGCCCTCACGTACGACAGATGATTATTCGATTCTCGCAACCAGAAATGACTAAACTTGTGCCACTCCCTGCCGACATAATCATATATAAATGTAGCTGAATAAGTATTGCTAACGGAATCTGCTCACAGTATGAAACACAAACAAATAGTAATACTCACAATATTACTGTCCTTTATCTCTTTGGCAGGCAATGCAGCAAAGCTTCCTTTATTCTATGGCATCGATCTGATTTTTGGCTCAATTGCAGTCATGTACGCTGTACTGACGCTAAATCGATTTTCAGTGCTTGTTGTCGTGCTTATCGGTAGCTCATACACATATTATTTGTGGGGGCACCCATATGCCGCATTCATTTTTACTCTGGAAGCAATCTGGTGCGCCACTTTTTGGAATAAGGGCAGAAAAAACATTGTATTAGTAGATGCAGGATACTGGCTCGTATTGGGTATCCCACTGGTTTTTCTATTTTATATTAAGTTTATTGGATTAAGCACTGAGGCATCTGGACTCATTGCGCTTAAGCAAACACTAAATGGTATATTTAACGCGTTGATTGCAAGCTCGCTATTTTTTGCTATGCATATTTTTTGGAAGAAAAAAGAACGAATTCGAATTAAACCACTTTTATTTAATATTATTTTAACGATTACACTTCTTTCCGGTGCGATACCTGCCATTATAAGTACAAACCAAACCAGCAAAAGTCATGAGCGACAAGTTGATCAAGAACTAAATGCAATTGCACAGACTATTGCAAAACAAATTTCCAGAAGTAACCCAAACAATCTATCCAATTCTGAAAGTGATGCCGTGTTCTTTTCAGACGAAATAGCATTTGTAGCTCGAAGTAAAACGGGTAATATACTGCTAGAACATGGCGAGATAAAAAGTGATAAAGCAATTCCTGATAGTCATATTGTCACGCGAGACAATGGAGTTAAAATATGGCTGCCTGCCACATCAAGTTCAACAATGGCGCAGTGGGCTTCAGGTCGATATGTAAAACAGTTCAGTATTACAGACAGCCCATACTTTAATACCATTACTGTCGAGAAAGCGACTAAAAGCATCGTTGACGAGACTCATATTCTTAAAATTGAGCTTTTTTCAATTCTCGCTTTATTAATGACAACCGCAATCATCCTTGCATACTATGTGAGTCGTTGGCTAACCATTCCAGCTAACGATCTTGACGAAGCAAGCCGTTTATTAATGTCGAATATTACTTCAGGAAAAACCATACCGCTGCCAAAAAGTAATATTTATGAATTTCATAGCTTATCAAACTCTCTTAGCTCCATGGCATCAAGCCTTTCCAATCATTATAAAGAATTAAATTATAAGAACGAATATCTTCAAGATGTGGTGGGGAAAAACACAGATTTATTAAAGCGTTTGTCTATGGTTGCAAGCAGAACAACCAATGGGGTTGTTATTACAGATATAAAAGGCAATATTGAATGGGCAAATGATGCATTTATAAATTTAACTGGTTATTCGCTTGAATTTCTTATCGGAAAATCACCCGGGGGGATATTACAAGGCATAGCCACTGATCAAAAAACAGTAAAATATATCTCTGAAAAAATAAAATTATTGCAGGGATTTTCTGAGGATTTGATCAACTACAAAAAAGATGGCGCCCCATTTTGGGTACATATTGATTGCGATCCAATTGTTGAAGACGGTAAAACCATTGGTTTTATTGCAATTCAATCAGATATAACTCAAAAGAAGAATGTCGAACAAAGCCTTGTTAAACGCACTACCCAATTAAATGCTGTGTTAGACGCAGCAACAGAAATATCAATTATTACCACTGATGCAAATGGTCTAATCACCATGTTTAATGCCGGAGCTGAAAAAATGCTTGGCTACAATGCCGATGAAATGATCAATAAACAGACGCCAGCAATAATACACCTGCCATCCGAGATTACATTACGTGGATTTGAGTTATCAAAAAAATTAAGAAAAAATATTGAAGGGTTTAGAGTTTTTGTAACAATTCCTGAACTAGAAGGATCTGAAACCCGCGAATGGACATATGTAAAAAAAGATGGCTCACACATCATTGTCCAACTCAGTATCACATTCATGCAATCACATACTGGTGAAATTATAGGATACTTAGGTGTCGCACAAGATATTACTGATCGAAAGAAAATAGAAAAATTAAAGAACGAACTTGTTTCTACCGTTAGCCATGAACTACGCACACCGCTTACATCTATAAATGGCACTTTAAAACTCATTAATGGTGGAGTTGTCGGTAAGGTTCCTGAAAAAGTAAGCGAGCTCATTGATATAGCTTCAGTCAATACAGAACGGCTAAATAAGTTAATAAATGATTTGCTCGACATGGATAAAATCGCGAACGGTAAAATAATTTTCCGTAATAAATATCAGTTACTCATGCCCATTATTGAACAGTCCATGCTCAGCAACCAAGGTTATGCTGAACAATTTAATGTCAGCTTACATATCAAAAAAAGAGTTAGTGGAATTAAAGTTAAATTCGATTCTGATCGACTTTCACAGGTATTATCTAATTTTATCTCTAATGCGATTAAATTTTCTCATAGTGGTCATACTGTAGATATTATTGTGGAGACGAAACAGCAATGCGTTCGAGTGTCCGTGCAAGATTATGGCATTGGTATTGATAAAATGTTTTATGATCACATTTTTAATAAATTTTCTCAGGAAGACACTTCAGAAGCACGCTCAAAAGGAGGGACTGGGCTAGGGCTTGCTATTTCTCGAGAACTTATTACTCGTATGGATGGAAAAGTTGGCTTTGATTCTGAAAAAAACATTGGTTCAACTTTCTGGTTTGAACTCCCTACTACTGTATAGAAGTTGAACGATAGTATTGCGTCTTGAACTGCGTTAATTTTTTACTTGTTCCACAACACTCAATATACGCTTTGTTGGTATTTTAATTATGACAATTATTTGTTGCATAAAAAAGGCCGCACTAGGCGGCCTTTTTTAATTTAGAAATGGGGAAGCTTATGCTTCGCCTTCTCCAACTGCTTTCATACTCAAACGAATTCGGCCTTGCTTATCAACTTCAAGCACTTTGACCTTGATTGTGTCGCCTTCAGTAAGCTTATCACTTACATTTTCAACACGTTCGTTCGAAATTTGTGAGATATGAACCAAACCATCTTTACCTGGTAAAATTGTTACGAATGCACCGAAGTCCATAATCTTAGCAACTTTACCTTCGTAAATTGAACCTACTTCAACATCAGCAGTAAGCTGCTCAACACGCTTGCGTGCTGCGTTACCCGCTGCGCTATCAACTGAAGATATCTTAACCATGCCATCATCGTTAATATCAATATTCGCGCCCGTTTCTTCAATAATAGAACGAATAGTTGCGCCGCCCTTACCAATCACATCGCGAATCTTGTCTGGGTTGATCTTAAACGTCATGATACGTGGAGCGAAGTCAGATAATTCTTTACGAGGAGAATCGATAACCTTCGCCATTTCAGCAAGGATATGAATACGCGCGTCATAAGCTTGTGATAATGCCGCTTGCATGATTTCTTTAGTGATACCTTCAATCTTGATATCCATTTGCAAGGCTGTAATACCCTCTGTTGAACCGGCAACTTTAAAGTCCATATCGCCAAGGTGATCTTCATCACCCAAAATGTCTGTCAGAACGGCAAATTTGTCGCCTTCTTTAATCAGTCCCATTGCGATACCGGCAACGGGTGCTTTTAGTTCAACACCAGCGTCCATCATGGCCAATGAAGAACCACAAACAGAAGCCATTGAGCTTGAACCGTTTGATTCTGTAATTTCAGAAACAACGCGTACCGAGTATGGGTAGTCTTCCATATCTGGCATAACGCCTAATACGCCACGTTTGGCAAGACGGCCATGACCGACTTCACGACGGCCAGGATTACCAACACGACCTGTTTCGTTAACGCTGTATGGAGGGAAGTTGTAGTGCAACATGAATGGTTCTTTAACAGTCCCTTCCAGTGCATCAATAATTTGTGCATCGCGGTTTGTACCCAGTGTTGTCACCACTAATGCCTGTGTTTCACCACGTGTGAACAAAGCTGAACCGTGTGTACGTGGTAGAACGCCAACACGTACGTCAATGGCACGAACAGTAGCTGTGTCACGACCATCAATACGCGGGTGTCCGTCGATAATACGACCACGAACCACTTTCTTTTCAAGTGAACCAAATGCACCAGAAATTTCATCCGCAGATGGGCCACCTTCAGTCGCAAGCTGTTCAATCGTTGCTTGACGAACTTCATCTACCTTAGCGTAACGCGTTAGCTTTTCAGCAATTTGGTAGGCTTCAGTTAAACCGGCTGTTGCTACATCGGCAACACTGGCAGCAAGCGCTTCGTTTGTTGCAGGTGCTGTCCATTCCCATTTTTCTGTGCCAACTTCAGCAGCAAATTCAGAAATGGCGTTAATTACTGTCTGTGATTGCTCGTGGCCGAACATAACAGCGCCAAGCATTACGTCTTCAGACAAACAATTGGCTTCAGACTCAACCATCAATACGGCACTGTCAGTACCGGCAACAACTAAATCAAGATCAGAGGTTTTCAGTGCTTCAAAACCCGGGTTAAGAAGATACTCACCATCTTTGTAACCAACACGACATGCGCCAACTGGGCCATTAAACGGCGCGCCAGAAATAGCCAGTGCTGCCGATGTACCAATCAATGCTGGAATGTCTGGGTCAATATCCGGGTTTAAAGAAATAACCGTTGCGATAACTTGTACTTCGTTTTTGAAACCTTTCGGGAACAAGGGGCGAATCGGACGATCAATCAGGCGTGAAGTCAGTGTTTCTTTTTCACTTGGACGGCCTTCACGACGGAAGAAGCCTCCTGGAATTTTACCAGCAGCGTAAGTACGCTCTTGGTAGTTCACTGTGAGTGGGAAAAAGTCGCGACCTGCTTCTGCTGTTTTTTGTGCGACAGCGGTAACGAGTAAAACGGTGTCGCCCATGCTTACCATGACGGCACCACTTGCCTGACGTGCTATTTCACCCGTTTCGAGGGTGACAGTATGATCGCCATACTGAAACGATTTCTTGATCGAAGCCACA